>JAESGV010000134.1_pt1 | contig 100161 bp, 97 predicted proteins | sample 9269781 | NCBI WGS metagenome assembly JAESGV01 (sample SAMN15741586, study PRJNA653496) | algae metagenome | isolation source: Tildeniella torsiva UHER 1998/13D and co-occurring heterotrophs from... | place: Slovakia: Slovak Paradise National Park, Hrabusice, Kosice Region | collected 2000-01-01
AGGCGGGCTTGTTTGGATGCATCCATGAGGCTGACTACTAGCGCGAACAGTGCCCAAAGCTTAGCGCTCGTACCGCCATCCCAACATAAGCATTAATGCTCATTACATAACTGGGATGCACCCCGCCGGAGTGAGGCTATGAGTAAAGACTACCCCAGCAACTTAACCCGAGACCAGTACGAGCTCCTGAGTGATTTACTGCCCGCCGCCAAGCCCGGTGGACGGCCCCGAAGCGTGGATTTGTGGGAGATTCTCAACGCCATCCTGTATTTGTTGGTCGAAGGGGTGCAATGGCGGGCGTTACCGGGAGACTTTCCGCCGTGGCCCACGGTGTACACCTACTTTCGAACCTGGCGCAAGGACGGCACCTGGATTAGTGTTCATGACCGTCTCCGAGAATGGGTGCGCATCGAGCGAGACCGCCATGCCCAACCGTCAGAAGCCGTCATTGATAGCCAAAGCGTGAAAAGTGCGGCGATGGTTCATGAGGCGGTGGGCTACGATGCCGGCAAACAAATCAAAGGTCGCAAACGGTTCATGACCGTCGATACGCTGGGACTGGTGTTGCGGGTGCTTGTCACTGCGGCCAGTGTGCCCGAACGCAAGGGTGGCAAACAGGTGCTCTCTCGGGTCAAGGAAATGGGAGCGTCCATCGCCAGGCTAAATCTGATTTGGGCCGATGGCGGCTTTGACGGCCCCGACTTCATGATGTGGGTGATGGATATCTGCCGCTGGATTGTTGAGGTCGTCTTACGACCGCAAGAAACCAAAGGGTTTGTCCTGCTGAAAAAACGCTGGGTGGTCGAGCGCACCTTTGGCTGGTTGATGGGATGTCGACGCTTAGTGCGAGACTACGAACGGCTGCCGCAAACGTCGGAAACCCTCATTTACCTCGCTATGATCCGTATTATGGTCAGGCGACTAGCATAATCTTTGACCCCGTCACACTTTTCAAACATCCTCTAAGGCCGCGATCGCCGGGGCCAGTGCTGCCACAGGTATGAGGTGCGAATCACCAGCCACAGCAGCAGCAGCGCAATAATGCCCCCCTGGTTGGGGGCATCAAAGGCCAGCACGGCTAGCGCAATACACAGCCCATCGACCACAAAAAAGCTCCACAGGGGCGGGCGACGGGGCCGAAAAAACAGCCCCATCTGCAACAGCTGAATCACCAGAGCCAGCAGAGCGCTGATCAGGCCAATCAGTGGGTAGATCCAGCCCTCTAGGCCAAAGGTTCGCGCTACCCCCAGCCCCGCCAAAGCGCCGACCCCAGGGCTCAATATCAGCTCCAATCCCTGAAAAAATCGCTGGCTGTCACGGCTCTTAGAGAGCAGCAGCTCAGCCATCGACCAGCTCACCAGTACCCCCAGCACCAGGGCTGGAGGCAGCCGCGATAGCAGCGGCACATTTGACCACAGTTGGGTGCCAGACATCAGGCCAATCAGCAGCAGCGGCAGCGCTAGCCGCAGCCCCGTCGCCGCTGCGATCGACAAAATAGCCAGTAGCTCTGTAATAATCACGGCGCTTGCTCCCCGGTCTGGGCTGCTCCCAGGGATATCCCTATTCGCTTAGGGCAGTGGATAGATAGTCGGCTGCCGCCTTAACCACGGCCACGGCATTCTCGTAGACCATACGGGTTGGCCCTAGCACCCCGACACTGCCAACGGAGGTATCGTGGCGAGTGTAGTTAGAGACGACTAAGGCACAACCCTGCATCGGCTCCAGCGGGTTCTCAGCTCCAATCCACACTTTAACGTCTACGCCCTTCAGCGTTTGGGTCGCTACAGGTGGGGTGGCAAAAAACAATGGCCACAGCTGCGACTGGTCTTCTTCTAGCAGACGCACGATCGACTGAATTCGCTGGGCATCAGAGAACTCTGGCTGGCGCAGCACCTCAGCCAGGCCGCTGATCACCAGCTGGGGCGTCTCGGTTGCCTGCGATCGCTGCGCTAAATTCCCCAAAGCCTGGCACAGCAGCACGCCGTAGTGCTCAAATTCAGCATCAAGATCGCCCCAGTTGAGCGTAGTCACATCGGCCAGGGGCCGCCCCCGCAGGTGATGGGTCAAAAAGTTAGACAAAATTTCCAGATCCCGCCGACCGGGTTCTCCGACCGACCCCGATGTGGCCGAACCCAATATTGCTGGCAGCTGTATCACCACCGATTGGGTGGCCAGCGAGTCGAGCAGTACCACCATCAGCACCTGGCCCCCGTCTACTGCCACCAGCTGAATGTGGCGAATGAGTACAGTATTAGCCTGGGGCACGGTCACCAGCGCCAGGTAGCCACTGATCTGGGCCAAAATCTGGGTGGCCTCCTTCAGCAGCGATTCCAGGCTGCGGCCCATCCAGTGCAGCTCTTCTGACAATGCCGCATCCACCCGCCGCCCCACCCGAGCCGACGGCGACATCAGCCGGTCTACGTAGAGCCGATAGCCGAAATCAGAGGGCACTCGCCCCGACGAGGTATGGGGTTGATAGAGCAGTCCATATTTCTCTAGCAGGCCCATGGTGTTGCGCACCGTAGCTGGGCTAACCCGCAGGTTATATTCCTGGGCTAACGCCCGTGACCCAACTGGCTCTGCCGTGGCAATGTAGTGGCGAATGGTGGCCTGAAGCACCTGCTCATGGCGAGCACTCAGGGGAGGGGCAGAGTCCATAGGGGGTTGGTATAAAACTCAACTACGGCATTGCCTTACCATAACAGATGTTTCCTGGGGTTCGGCATCGCTATCCCTGACCACTGGCCCCCGCCGACTGGCCCTAGCCTACAGATCCTTGCTCTGGCTGAAGAACTCACCCACCTTAAAGCTAGCGGTGCTCTCCAGCTGGGCCATCGTCGATCGCGTAATCAACTTGCCCTGCTCTACCAGCACCTCACCGGTAATCGGGTGCAGCAGATCTTGGTCAGCCCGGCGGCCAATCAGCGCTTCAATGTCTTGTAGAGAATTGACGTACATCCCCGGCGGTAGCTCGACCACCACGCCATTGCTCACCACCCTTGCCTGGCAGGCCAACCGCGAATTGGGCTTGCAGGAGGTGATTACCTCTAGGGTGCGCTGTTCGCGGCGGTTGATCGGGGTCAGGGCCTCCATCCCTGACTGCACGTAGATGTGGCAGGTGGCGCACATGCCGCGACCGCCGCACTCTTTGAGCACGTCTAAATCCTTGTTTAAAAGTACCGACAGCAGGTTGCCATTGGTCTCAACGGAGGTTTCTTGGGCAATGGGCTCTAGGCGGACGGTTTTGGCCATGGATTGCAACGGGGGTTAAGGAATAGGGGAAATAGCCGAGAGGGTAGCGGTGGCCCTGGAAGCCAGCCCCGCTTAGGCTGCGCCTCCCTAGGCCCTGGGCGGAGGGCCTAGCAAAAGCAACTGCTGTTGCGGGGTAAGGGTTTGCCCCGTAACCAGGGTTTGAAAATTGCGGATGGTTCGACCGCCGCGTCCTAAGAAGGCCGTTACCCAGTCTTTTATCCACTGGTGTTGTTCGGCTGTCAGCGGTATCTGGCTATCGGCAGCAACGGTAAAGTGACCATCCTTTTGAACCTCAAACTGTTCTAGCCAGGGGTGGGCCGGGCGAGATTGCTTCCAGGTGTTGATGACCATGGTTTTTCCCAGGTATTGGGTGGCACCCTCACTGAGGTGGTTGAGGCCCTCGATCACCTCGCGGCAGCTTGGCGTTAGAGTACCCCGATCGGCGGCTACTGGCTCAGCCTGAGGAGCCTCGACCGCCGAGATCTCGGCGGCGCTAACGGGGCTGCCGAGGGTGACGCAGCCAGCCAGCAGCCGAAAGGTAGGCACCGCATTGTGGGGGGCTTCTACTAGAGTAGCCTTGAGCTGACCAATGGCCGTGCGATAGTCTGATAAGGACATCTGATCGGTGATCAGCACCAGCAAAATCAGGCCCTGCTCGAGCTTGTAGATATGGGCCAGCTGATGGGCAAAGCGGAAGGTAAATGTGTCGAAATGGGCAGGAGTGGTCTCAACCACCTGCTGAATACCCTGGGCGAGGGCATCCTGCTGCTGCGAGTTGAGGCTAATATCTGGCCCAAAAAAGAAGGGGCGGTTGCGTCCGTCAATCAGCGCCATCCCAGAGATGCCGGGTAAATTCAGGACATTCTGGATCACCTGACGTTTCATAAATCCTTTGGGGTCTCGCTCTAAATTTTGGTGTTGAGTGTCCCGAACCAAGTAATCTAGGGATGGCAGACTTAATTACAGCACTGGTCTTAAGGGGCATGAGCTTGGGTCATTAGTTTACCCAGGGCTGGTGCGGCGGCACCACGGGGCGCAGCCTGTATTACTATCATGATTTGTTGGCAGCCCAGGATTATCGTACGTTAGGGTTAATGCCCATGTCTGACCTTCCCTTTACCCTCGACCAGCTGCGCATTCTCAAGGCCATTGCAGCGGAGGGCAGCTTCAAACGAGCGGCAGACAGTCTGTATGTGTCTCAGCCAGCGGTCAGCCTTCAGGTGCAAAACCTAGAGCGTCAGCTAGATGTGCCGCTGTTTGATCGGGGGGGGCGACGGGCTCAGCTCACCGAGGCCGGGCATTTGCTGCTGAGCTACGGCGATCGCATCCTCAGCCTATGTCAAGAGACCTGCCGCGCTATTGAGGATCTGCAAAATTTGCAGGGAGGCACCCTGATCATTGGCGCGAGTCAAACCACCGGCACCTACCTGCTCCCCCGCATGATTGGCCTCTTTCGGCAGAAATATGCCGATGTCGCGGTGCAGCTGCACGTGCATTCCACCCGCCGCACTGCCTGGAGTGTGGCCAACGGCCAGGTTGACCTAGCGATTATTGGGGGCGAACTTCCTCCTGAACTCCAGGACTCTTTACAGAGAGTGCCCTACGCCGAAGACGAACTCGCACTGATTATGCCGATGTATCACCCGCTGGCCAGCCAGGCGGTGATTCAGCGAGAAGATCTATATAAGCTGCACTTCATTGCCCTCGACTCGCAATCGACTATTCGCAAAGTGATTGACCAGGTGCTGACCCGCTGTGGCATCGAAACCCGCCGTCTCAAAATTGAAATGGAGCTCAACTCCATTGAAGCGATTAAAACTGCGGTGCAGTCTGGGCTAGGGGTGGCTTTTGTGTCGAACTCCGCGATCGAAAAAGAGTTGCAGATGGGGGTGCTGCATCGGGCCAAAATTGATTCTGTGGTCGTCAATCGTACTCTCTCGGTTATCTTTAACCCCAATCGCTACCGATCTAAGGCCGCTGCCGCCTTTACAGCCGAGATTCTGCCGCAGTTTACTAATCTACCGCTTAACTTTAAGCCTGCTGGTTCTGAAAAAAATGTGGCTGAAAAGAACGGTGCTAAGCTTGCAACGCCCGCTACCCCACCGGCAGAACCCCTTAATCTCAGTCCCTAGCGACGCTTGCCTGGAAGCGGCTACGCCTCTCGAATAGTGGCGGGGTCAGCTGGAATTGCAATCAAACCATCTCTATAGATATGAATCAGCTTGCGCTGGCGCAGTTTGCCCATCAGCCGGGTGACGGTCACCCGCGTAGAGCCAATGGCGCTGCCAATTTGGGCGTGGGTGAGAGACCAGGGCAGATAATAGCCCGACTCGCAGGGTTCACCAAATTCTTCAATGAGCAGGGTGAGGAAGCCGAGCAGGCGATCGATGGTGCGCCGCTGGCCTAAGGTGCTCAACCACAGCAGTTTGCGCTGGTGCTGGTAGCGAAAGGCGTCTAGCACCTCGCGCCGGAAGTGGGGCCAGTTGTCGAGATCGCTCCAATACAGCCAGATTACGGTGGTCTGATCGACGTGGGCAAAGCTCTGCAGCAGGAAGGGTGACTGAGCCACAATTTCAAAGGGTTGACCGGCTCCGACAAACCCCAAAAATGCCTCTTCACTCAACCCGATCGCTAACCCGTTGGCGGTGTCGTCATCCCCAGATTCATCCAAGTCTGGATCAGTCAACTCTGGAGCGGCCTCGGCACCCTGGGCGCTGCCCACTAGGCGCACAGAGCCCCGCTCAACCAGGTACAGCAGCCCAGACCGAGCGGGGATGCGCTCGTCTTTATTAAAGGTTCTGGCCCGATAGTGGGCATGGGCCCAGTCAGTAATACGTTGCCAGGTCAAGAACGGTCGGGCATTGTCGGAGCGAGGAGATGATTGCATAGCAATAGCTGGTTAGGCGGTACAGACCGTGACCATAGGGCAAAGGATAGGGTGCGATCGCTCAGGATAAGTGGGCAACGTCAGACAGTCCCAGGGTAGACTACCACTCCCTTGGGGGCCAAGCAGCGTTATAGCTGCCGTTAATTGGCCCTATTGCTCGGAAGATTCAGGCTTTAGCTCGGACGATCCCTCCAGTTCAGACAGTCTCTTAGCAAGAGAAAACCTGAAAAAACTCAGGTTTTCGTAAATTTGTCATCGTGAAGTTTACGTAAACCATCCAATACTAATACAGAGATCCCGTAATTTCTCGTAGCGCCTCTAGCGAATCGGCGACATTGTACGGAACCTTTCCCTAGATTTTCTGGTTAAACAGTCGGGTGAGTCGGCCCAATTCGCCATCTTGCTAAAGCCCTGTAGCTGTCGCCCCAGGCTCTTTTGCCCGGCGATCGCCCACCGGACAGACCCATGGTCAAAGCCCTATAAGAAAAACTGTTCAATTAAACCGATTTTAGGGGGTGACATTCCTTCAAGGTCAGCCTATAATTGAAATTGTGTGAGGAGCGAACCAGAAGAGATGCCGAGACGAAACACGGCCAGTCGTCGGCATCTCTTTTGTTTTGTATCTGATTTTTAGAATTGTGTGGCTAGGGCAAATCGCTTCACCCTGACCCTATCAAAATTGACAATATTTCTCCCGGTTGTGCTCAGCTCTTTTTAGACTGAAGTAAAGGGGTTTTTAGAATGCTGCGCAGCGCCTGGGTGACCCTATGCGGCTGTTCTAGCATGGCCAGATGGCCACAGTTCTCAAGCTCAACCACCGGACTCTTGCCGTGGTGAGCGGCCCGGCGATAGCCCGCCAAGTGGTGCACATAGCGCAGGTTCATAACTTGATCTTGGCAACCGGCAATAAAGTGAACGGGCTGCTCAAGGGAGGCCACTAGCCTGGGCAGCAGGTGCACTTCGGCTTCGGTGGTCGATTCTAGCAGGGCACCCAGGGCCGCTTGGGGGTCAGCCTGGAGCAGATCTTGGCAGCGATCGCGGCCCCAGCGGTAGGCCAGCGGCTGGTGCACCATCATGCGCGTCAGCAGCAGCGGCAGCAGCGGCAGCTGGCCGAGCCAGGGTCGCCGCCAGCCGACAATGTACTGTCCTACTTGGCGAAACTGCTGAAATTCACGATCTAGGTAAATGCCGCCGCCCGCGTTGAGGCACACCACCCCCTGCACCTGCTGTGGATAGCAGTGGGCCATCCACAGCGCTATGCTGCCCCCGAGAGAATGGCCCACTAACCAAACCGGGCCGAGGTTGAGCTGCTCTAGCAGCCCGGCTAAGTCGCGGGCATAGGCCCCGAGGCCGTAGGGCGAGCGTGAGGCTCCCCAGGCTTGGGCTGCCGCAGGGATGCCTGGGTCGTAGCGATCGAGGCCATAGCGCGACTCACCAAAGCCCCGTAAATCGTAGCTCAGACAGGGGTGCTCGGTGCATAAGGCATCGACCATCGGCTGCCAATAGCGCTGGCTGAGCAACCAGCCGTGGATAAAAACTAGGGGTGGAGCCTCGCCCTCGGTGGTGAGCTGATAGTAGTGAGGGACACCAAAGACTGTGGTAGTGGCCATGGGGCAATGGCCTCTGAGGCCGGTCTTTGACCATCGTACCCTAGCTCATCAGGCGGTAGCGCATGCCATCAGCAATTTTTTGCCCCAAATAGTCTGGAATCAGGCTCTCGTTGGGGCCTAGCAGGTAAAGAATGAGCCGGGTGCGCCCCCGCCAGACCAGCAGATTGGCATTGACCACTAGCAGGTCTTCTTGCCAGATGGCGTACATCACTTTATAGAAGAGGCCCGGCTGGTTGTCGGCTTCAATCAGCAGCGCCGGCAGATGAAAAACCGGATCCACGTAAAACTCTGTCTCTACGCGTTCGAGCCCGGCATTGAGATTGAACTCCACCGTCAGCATTTCTTCCACTTCAAAATGCCCTGCCAGCGTTTCTTGAATGGCGCGGCAGACATTCTCAGTGGTCTTGGGGCTTAGGGCCTTGCCCCCCCGAGACACGACCAGCTTGATAAATACCAGCATGGGCGGATAGATCTGCCCATAGAGGCTGAGATTATGAATGGTTAGGCCGTAGGCTGCCAGCACCCCAAAAATATCGCTCAGCAAAAATGACTGGTTGCGGTAGACAAAGTGCAGCGCACTTTTGTTGCCCTCGGGTTTAATGTCGAGTACCGCCTTGCGCTGCTTGTAGAGCTGGTAGGCCAAACGCAGATTTTGCAGCTGAATCTCGCTGCTCACAAACTGCTCATAAAATTGCGGAAAAGCTCGGTTGAAGCGCTTCAACAGCTCAACCGTTGAGGGGTTTAAGCCAGCGGCCATGGTGGGAAGGATGGAACTCCATGGAGGTAACGTTAACATTTGCCGCATCAGGAAACCCTAGCAAAGACGAGAATCTAACCTCCGTCCTAACGTGTTGGGCAGAGGCTGTCGTCGGGGAAACCTCCTAAGTGCTGGGCAGAGGCGTTAAAGCAGTATAGAAGGGCTACATCGATCCGCTTGGCTGAAGCTGCGATCGCCCTACCAGCCCCCACCGCCAACCCGCTCTACAGCAGCCCGCATAAATCTCCAGTGTTGCCAGAAGCAGGGGGATTTTATGGGGATATACTATGAGAAACAGTCTTCAGATCTTAAGTCTAACCCTTAGCCGCAGCCACGGTGCCGCGTTAGTGAGGGTTTAAACTTATACTGCTGAACGTTGTGCCACCTCATTATCAGACAGGGCCTGCATGGGTTTTTGGAAAAGTCTTTTTGTCGGATCTGATGGCGCTGCGTCCGGGGAGACAAGATCGGTGAATACCGTCCTAGAAGCTCTGCCCGAGCAGGGTGAAGGGTCGACGATTGTGTTTAGCACCGATCGCGACCTTGATCTCTACGAACTCGAAGAGTTGTGCAACGCTGTCGGCTGGGCCCGCCGCCCCATTCGCAAAGTTAAAAAAGCCATTCAGCACAGCTACCTAGTCGTTACTATGTGGGAGCAGCGCGGTGCTCGCCGTCGCTTAGTCGGCTTTTCTCGCGCTACCTCCGACCATGCCTTTAACGCCACGATTTGGGATGTGGTCGTGCATCCCGACTTTCAGGGGCGCGGTCTAGGTAAAGAACTCATGCGCCAGCTGATCAAAAAACTGCGGAGTGAAGACATCAGCAACGTGACGCTGTTTGCCGATCCCCAGGTGGTTGAGTTTTATAAGGGTCTAGGCTTTATGCCCGATCCAGAAGGCATCAAGGGCATGTTCTGGTATCCCGACTAGGTTCTAAATATAGGGCCGGTGCTCAAAACATTAACCAGGCAAAATGCTGAGCCTGCTATGGTCGCTTAGGCTGAGCGAATCAGGGCTTTGGCCTGCTGAATCCAGAGGCTAACCTGGTCAGGGGTAGGGCACAGGTCATTGCGCTGGAGGGTGGCCACATGCAGCCGACGCAATCGGGTGTAGAGCCCCTGGGCCGTAGAGTCGGCCAACTGTGCCACAGAGATAATGCCAGCGTGCAGCAGTAGCCCATTAAACTGACATCCCACGGCAGGCACCCGAGCCAGTTCGGCCAAAATGACCCACTTGGTGACGTAGCGCAGGGGTACCTGCATCTTCTTAGCCAGGGTTTGGCGGTGGTCTGCGGTGGCCCCATAACGACGGAGGTGTTCAGTACTGGTTAGGCCCAGCTGAGTCATGCCCTGGGCGTGGGTGGGGCTGAGCCCCGGCAGCTGATCGAGGCGATAGGCTGGGGTAGCCATAGAAAACCTGCGTTGATAAGGAACGGCATTTGTCTGAGCATGAATCAGCTGTACCGGCAAAAAAGCAGGCTATACTGGTGGACATGTTGGTCTACGGGATGTAGCGCAGCTTGGTAGCGCGCCTGCTTTGGGAGCAGGATGTCGCAGGTTCAAATCCTGTCATCCCGATTTTGAGTATAGTGGCTTGCCCTAGGCAGATAGTAGGACTGTCACAGGGAGCCATCCAAAAGCCTCCTTGTCTGTAGTATCTATAGTCAGTGATATTGACGATCATTTGCCCGCTTCTTTGCCGTTACGCCACGACGAAATATCCTATGAGACACCTCTTTTCTGCCCTTCTGCGGCCCCTTCCCCTGTTGACTGTCTTGGCCAGCGGTAGCTTGCTGGGTGGTGGTCTGGTGATGCCTCTACCCGCCGCCGCCCTGGGGGAAGAGGCCATTGTCGATAAGCTTGAACAGGTGCCGGTCTTTGTAATTTTGAACTCTGACGGTCAGCCCCTCACCGCTGCCGCAGAGGTGGATGATCAGGAAGTGAAAGTGCCCGTAGTCTTTATTGACGGTGAGGCGGCTGAAGAGTTTTTGACCCGCGCCCGAGAAGAAGATCCCAGCGCTGAGGTAGCCCTGGTGGATCTCGGTACCCTGTACCAGGAAACGGTTCTCGGCGATGAAGAGCAAGTCCCATTGCTGTATCTTCCCATTGGCGATGAGTTAGATACGGCGACACAGCTTCAATCTAATTTTCAAGGGGTACCGTTGTTTATAGCTCGTCAGGGTGCCGACGGCCCTTACCTCACCATTAACCAAGACGGTCAGGCTTCGCTGCCGATGTTTTTCTCGCGTAACGATCTGCAGACCCTGCTCGATCGCTATGGAGAGACTAACGCCGAAGCCGCCGATAACATTGTGGTGCAGGTGCTGTCGTTAGAGTGGCTGCTGGCTACCATGAGCAGCAATAGTGACCCTGAGCTGGATGCCCAGCTTCAGCAGGTGCGGCTCTTTCCCTCTACGGAGGTGCTCAACTTCATTCGAGCCCAAGAGGCAGAGCCCGCTGCTGGCGAACCAGCACCTGCTGCTGGAGAATAAAACTCCTGATCACGTTGGGGGTACCTAACCGAGATTAGGAATTAGCAAAACAAAAAAATAGCCGATGGCTAAGCAGAGTCAAAGCCATCGGCTATTTTTGTCTTTGAAGCCACTATGGCTTCAAAGGCGATTGAACCCAACCTTAGCCCAGCAGCGCGGTGGCTCTAGCCACAAAGTTGTCGGCGGTAATCCCGTTAAGCGCCATAATCTGGCCAGCGCTAGCGGTGGTTTCCCCGCGTTTCCAGCAAAAGGTATCGCGGGGGGACGTGCTGCGCAGCATGATGGGTTCTAGCATAGCGCTAGAGCCACCGGTCACCCCAATCAGCACGTCGCCGCCAAAAAGACGCTCGAACCCGGCATCGTCTAAGAAATTGCTGTCGGGTTCAGAGCACATGTCCCAAGCCACATCGGTCGGACGATAGAGCTGGCGTGGGTTAACCACTGACACAATGCGGCTGCCAATGCCTTTAGCCGCTAACTGTTCGGCGGCTTCAACCACGGGTATCAGAGTCATATCGCCAATCACCGCAAACACAACGGTTTTATCGCCAGCGGTGCTAGTCAACGCTACCGCTCCCTCGGCTAGGGCGCGGCGGGTCTGCTCGAAGGTGGTGCGCACGGGCAGCGGCGACTTGCTGGCCGTGATCGTGATGCCTTTGTTGCGGGTGCCCAGCGCCCAGTCGTAGCACACCTGAATGCTGTTGGCGTCGGTTGGAAAGAGCGCGTACACGTTGCCGTTGCGCAGCATGCCCGCGAAGTAGTTTTCGACCTCGGGGCGCTGGTGGGTCCAGCCGTTGCGGCCCTGTTCTAGGGCACCGGCGGTAAATAGGGCAATGGTAGAGGGGGTGGGGCGACGCAGCTCAGCCATCGCCTGGGTGACGGTCTGCCAGATGGGCAAGCCGTTGATGGCAAAGGATTCGTAGGAGCACCAGAGGGTGCGCGCACCAAACAGAGCCTGGGCAGCGGCAAACCCGGCGCAGGCATCTTCGCTGAGGGGTTCATACACCTGCCCCTGGGGCTGTTGAAAGTAGGTGGCGTCGGTGGTGGGGTGAATGATTTTGAGCGCCTGGTTGATGTTGTTAATGCCAGAGGCGGCGTTGCCGTCGGCGTTGGTGACGACAAACTGCGCATCTTGCTGGCCCACATAGCCCACCAGGGCTCCCATGGCGGTGGTGGCCACCTGCTTATCGCCCCCGACGGGGAATTCGTTGAGGGGCAGGGTGCCCAGGTCGGCCAGGGGTAGTACCGATTCTGTGACTGCTGTTTTAGCGCCGGGGCCGCCCATGGAGCGTTCATAGTTGGTGCGCACCAGTGCCCAGGCGTCGGGATGCAGGGCGCGGGTAGTGAGGGCGCTGACGATGTAGTCGCGCTGGAGGGAGTCGCCAGGGTAGAGGTTGTGGGATTGGGCGCCGCGCTTGTGGACGCCTGCCCCTTTGAGCTGCTTGACAATTAAGACGGTGAGGGTGCCGCCCAGGGCAAGCTTGGCCGCTTTATCGGTGGCTTCGAGCACGGCCTGGGTAAAGGCAAAGCGCTGGGGAAAGGAGAAGGCGGTGCTGTCTACATAATCGCCGGGCTGATCGGCGTCGTCAAAGTCTTTGGCATCGACGAGGACTACCTCCTGGAAGCCGTTGCCGCGCCAGTATTCAACCATGGCCTGGTTGGACTTGGTGGAGACCATACTGTGGTGTTCCTGGCTGTAGCCATTCCACACCAGGATGGGCAGGAAGTTGGTGACGGTGGGGTAGGCGGTGTTGAAGTGGCCAAAGCTGCTCATGATGTAGGGCTCGCCCAGGCCGCCGTCGCCGATGGTGACGGGGAACAGGACACCGGGGTGCAGCTTGGCCCCGACCATGGCGAAGTGCTGGCCCTGGCCCAGCGGCCCGGCGGGGTTGAGCAGGCCGGGGATTTGGCCGGATAGGTGGCCCAGCAGACCGTGGGTTTCGCGGAAGCGATCGCACAGCTGCTGTACGGTCTCAATCCCCATATCCTCCAGCGATCGATCTAAAAACACATTGCTGTAAAAGCCGGGGGCGTGGTGGCCGACCTCGGTAATGATGTTTTTGTGGCCCAGCATGACCAGGGAGGCGATCGCCTCCGTGATGCTGGCAAAGCCGCCGGGGTGGCCCGACTCTTTGCTGGCGGTGACTTGTAGGGTGAGGTAGCGCAGCGCGTCGGCGGCCAGCAGGGTCTGGTAGACGGCTTCTGGGTCGCTGGGCGAAGATACGGCGGTTTGGTCTGGGGCGATCGCCGCAGTCTGGCCGTAGGCCGCAAACTCGGGGAGCAGCTCCCCAAAGTGCTGAATGCCTTCACAAAAAGCCGGAATCGATTGCGTGGTGGCCACCGTCATACCTTAACCCTCTAGCTAGCGTCAAAAGAACTGTTGCTCCCCAACCCCGCTGGCGCGCCCTGTCTGAGTAAGGAGAGGGCATTTGCCCGGCAAAGGCGCCATTGTATACAGTCGGCAAGGAGCTGTTAACCATCCTACACAGCCATGGGGCACCGAGACGGTGGGCACCATTACGATTCTGGGGAGCTGTGATTGGGGTAAGCCGAGATTTGTGTGATTACGTTGCTGGGGTATTAGGGGTGCGCGCCATGGATGGTGGCCGATCGCAACAGCAGGGGGAGCCAACTAATGGCTAAACCCAGAAGCGCCAGGGCCGATAGCCAAAAGAATGCCACCACGTCTCTAAATCCGGCGATTAAATTATCAACTCGGGCCAGCAGCGACACGGCAATCAGCATGAGGAAGTAGGCAAACCGCTGAAACTGGCTGACGGCGGCCACCGCCAGCGAGGCTATAGCGAGCGCCATAACGAAGTATCCCAGATCAGACTGAAAGCCTAGCAGCAGCAGCTGCCGCATTCTGGGCCAGCCTAGGGTAATGGCCCAGGCCCCCCAGATCGCCAGCAGGCCGCTGACGGCCCAGCCGAGGGGAGATGTCTTGTTATGGTGCAAAAAACCACCGTAGGTGGCATAGGCCATGATCAAGAGCGTCCACGAGAGCCAGTGGCTCTGGAGCACGGTCTGTAGGGAGCGATCTAATTTCATGGCGATTGCCTCGCGAGGGACAAGCTAAAGATTAGTGGAAATGGCCTGCACGGGGCAGGTGGGCACACACTGCTCACAGACAATGCAGCGCGATCGCGCAAAGGTCAGCCGGTAGGTCTCGGGGTCGAGGGTGAGGGCACGGGTGGGGCAGACCCCGGTACAGAGCCCACAGTGGACGCAGAGGTCGTCATCCACCACAATCTCACCGCTGGCGCTCGACACTTCAATATCCTGCACTTCTAGCCAGTCGATGGCGTCGTTGAGCTGGTCGATGTCGCCCGACAGCTCGACCACCAGGGTGCCTACCTGGTTGGGGGCCACCTGGGCGCGAATAATGTTGGCGGCAATATTAAAGTCTTTGGCCAGTCGGTAGGTGATCGGCATGTGCACCGATCGCTTGGGGAAAATCAGCTTAACCCGTTTTTTCATGGCCGCCTCTACACCCCGATTCTTTTACACTAAATATTAGCGGGCTGCTTCTATCCTAACCGGAGACCCAGGGTGTCCCGCCCTCATCCCATGCTGAGACTGCCGCCGCCCTATGTCAGACCCTTCCCCTAGCCCTACGGAACTCCCGACCAGCCGCGCCCGCAATCTGGTGGTCGCAATCGCGGCTATTGTGCTGGCGATCGCCATGGTATTGGGCATTCGCACCCAGTCAACCACCCCCTCGCTAAGCGAACTGGCCACCAGCGCTGTGCCCTACGAGGTGGCCCAAACCAATGGCAGGCCCACGCTGCTGGAGTTTTACGCCAACTGGTGCACTAGCTGTCAGGCGATGGCGGGCGATATGGCCGAGCTGCGGGACGGGTACGGCGATCGCGTCAATTTCGTCATGCTCAACATCGACAACAACAAGTGGCTGCCCGAAATGCTGGCCTACCGGGTCGAAGGCATTCCCCACTTTGTCTATATGGGGGCCGATGCCCATCCCATCGCCACCGCTGTTGGCGAACAGCCCCGGCAGATTCTCAGCGACAACCTAGACGCGCTGATTGCCCAGGCTCCCCTGCCCCACCAGCAGACCTTTGGCCGCACTTCAGAGGTGGAGGGGGATTTTCTGTCGCGGCAGAGCGCTGTTAATGACGATCCTCGCGCCCACGGCAGTGCGATCGTGAATTAACCTGGGGCCGGGATGCGTCAGGTCATCGCATTCCAAATAGTTTTTGTGTCAGCAAACATCCGAAAACGACAGACTTTGCCATCCCGCAGATCGTAGATATGGGTGGCAGCCGCATCCAGAGGCTTGCCTGTCATACGGTTTCTCCCCACATATCGCCCCACTACAACCACTGCATTGCCAGCATCTAGATAGTCTTCGATCTCGTAGGAGAAGCCGATCCAATCGGCTCGGTTGGCTTCAAACACGTTCTGGATCACCTCGGCTGCACCTCGATGGGTCTTACCGTTTGGGAAACCCTCATTTTGCATCCATTCCAGATCTGCTGTGCAAATATCCAGGAATGCATCGTAATCTTGCTCACGAAAGGTTCGGTAGAGTTCTTTAATAAGATCGATATTGTTCACTGTTCAACCCATTGACAATTGGCTTTCCTGCCGCAGATAAGTTGCTAGATGGCTGCCAGAGTTTCAGCTGGTTGAGTCGCCAAGTCAGGAAAGACATCGCGCACGGCCGGGTGAATCAGCTTCCCGGCTGAAACGTTCAGCCCGTTCTGCAACCCGCTGTCAAGGGCCAGGGCATCCATGCCGTGGTGGGCCAGTTTGAGCACGTAGGGCAAGGTGGCATTGTTGAGGGCCTGGGTGGCCGTCCAGGGCACAGCACCGGGCATGTTGGGCACCCCAAAGTGAACCACCCCCTGCTCAACGTAGGTGGGCTGGCTGTGGGAGGTGGGGCGCAGGGTTTCAATGCAGCCGCCCTGATCCACAGCTACGTCGATAATGACCGAGCCGGGGCGCATGGTGGCCACTAGCTCCCTTGAAACCAGGGTGGGGGCCTTGCGGCCGGGCACCAGCACCGCGCCGATCAGCAGGTCGGCCTGGGGTACCGAGGCGGCAATTTGGGCAGAACTGCTGTAGAGCAGCTCAACGCGGGAACCAAACAGGGTTTCGAGATAGGCCAGCCGCTCGACGTTGAGGTCGATGATTTGCACCCTAGCTCCCAAGCCCACCGCCATTTTGGCCGCCTCGGTACCGACTACGCCGCCGCCCAAAATCACCACGGTGCCGGGGGCTACGCCGGGCATGCCCCCCAGCAGCACGCCCCGCCCGCCCTGCTGACGCTCCAGGTAGCGGGCACCAAACTGTACCGACAGCCTCCCGGCAATCACGCTCATGGGGGTGAGCAGGGGTAGCCTGCCGTCGGCGGTGGTGACGGTTTCGTAGGCGATCGCATCAATACCGCTGGCCATTAGCGCTTCGGTGAGCGATCGCTCGGCTGCCAAATGCAAATACGTAAACAACATCAGGTCTGGGCGAAAGAATCCATATTCGGAGGGCTGGGGCTCTTTGACCTTGACCACCATGCCTTGGCTCCAGGCCGTGGCCGCATCGGCAACTAGGCTGGCCCCGGCGGCCTCATAGTCGCTATCCCCAAAGCCCGACCCGGCTCCGGCCCCGGCTTGCACTGACACCTGGTGCCCTCGCTGGCAGAGGCTCTGCACCGCCGCTGGGGTCAGCCCTACGCGAAATTCCTGATCCTTAATTTCCTTGGGTAGCCCGATGCGCATAGTGTCGCCCTGAGTAGGTGGGAAGGTAATCCCATCCTAGCTAACCCCCGGCGAGGCAAACCCCTATGGGTCAAGGAATTCCCCTACCCTGCGCTGCCGGGCTGAGGCAAGTAAAGGGTGAAGCAACTGCCTTGGCCAGCTTCAGAGGTGAGGGCAATGGTGCCGCCGTGGAGCTTGGCGAGACGCTGGGACAGGTGCAGGCCCAGACCGTGGCCCGCACGGGCATGGTTGCCCTGGCGAAACCACTCAAACACCCCAGACTGCTCGGCGGCAGGAATGCCGATGCCGGTGTCGGCCACCGATAGCCATACCCAGGGGCGATCGCGAGGATAACTGCTGGTCACCTCAACCTCAGGCGGCAGATGCGGCGCATTGCCCACCGTAACAGTGACGCTGCCGGTGTCAGTAAATTTAATCGCATTGCCGATCAGGTTAGTAATCACCCGGCGCAGTTCTAGGTGGTCGCCCTCTACGGTAAACGCATCGTCGTTTAACAGCCCCTCTCCCCGAGTGAACTGATCTGTAGTGCCGGTGCCGTTAGCGGCGGAAACAGCGGTGCGAGAAGCGTCCACCCGGTCAGCCCGACACAGCACAGCCGTCAGGGATTTCTCAGCGGCAATGGGGGCCAGCTCTGTCACTACGGTTTCAGCTAAGTTGAGAAGATTGACTGGCGACAGGGTCAGCGCCTTGTGACCGGCCTCGTGACGGTATACCTCCAGCAGCGTGTTGACCATGCTGAGCAGGTGGCGATTGCTGTCAATGATGGTGGCGATCGCCTCTTTGCCATCCTCGGGCATGGGGCCAAAGGCATCGCCCTGGCACAGCTTGAGCATGCGGTTGGCGGCCACCAGGGGCGTGCGCAGGTCGTGGGTGAGACGGGCCACAAAGTCGTCCCGCTGGCGAATCATGTTGGCCTGGCCATCCATGCTGCGTTTGAGGCGCAGCAGCGATCGCACCCTGGCCCGCAGCTCATTGACATCCACCGGCTTGCGAATAAAGTCGTCGGCCCCAGCGTCTAGCCCCTGCACCAGGCTCGACTGGTCGTGGGCAGTGATTAGCAAAATGGGAATGTAAGGCAAGGTCGCGTCGCTGCGAATCTTTTGGGTCACGGCGTAGCCGTCGAGCCCTGGCATCATCACATCGAGCAAAATCAGGTCGGGGGGAGGAACCTGTCGCACCACCTCTAATGCAGCCTGGCCGCTCTCCACACAGGTCATGCGGTAGTCGGGGTCATCCAGAATCGATTCGATCAGGAACAAATTGTCTGGAGAGTCGTCTACAGCCAGAATGGCGAAGGAGTCATCGGGATAGTCCGGAGGCATTACGGGTTCGACACTGTTGGCGGGGCTTGTCTTATAAGAGTTTCCGTAGCGTTGCATAGCCATAGTTACGTCAGTTAGGACATCCAAAAACCCTTAAAAACGCTCGAACGTTCATCTGGGAAATGGGAAATGCCTCGATCAGACTTGCTCTTGCTATAGCTATAAAATCGTATCTGAGCTAGCAAAAGGCTAAATGCCCTACTCCTAGAAATGCCACAATATTATGTCAACAACCTCTATCTGAGGGCATAGCCCCTAGGATGGCAGCGCCCTAGCCAGGGTAAAGAGTTCTAGCTCCTGAGCCCGGCCTCGAATGGGGTGTAGCCCTACCGACTGCAAGGGCCAAGCCCCCACGCGCTGACGAGTGGCATCGCTAACCAGCACACCGTGCCCTAGGGTTTTGGTCAGGGCTTCGAGCCGGGCGGCCACGTTCACCGTATCGCCAATCACCGTAAACTCAAGGCGACCGCTGGTGCCCAAACAGCCCGTTACCACAGGGCCAGAATGCACGCCTACGCCCATGGCCAGGGGCGAAATTCGCGGCACTTCCCGCACCATGGCGGTGGCGGCGGTGAGGGCGCTGCGGGCGTGGTTTTCGAGCGGGTCGGGAGCCCCAAAGACCGCCAGCATGCCGTCTCCCATAAATTTATCTACCCAGCCGCCGTGGTGTTCCACAATGGTGGCGAGCAACCCCTGGTATCGATTGAGAAAATCCAGAACTGCCTGGGGTTCTAGGGCTTCGGCAAAGTGGGTAAACTCGCGCAGATCAGTGACCACCACCGTAACATCGCGCTTCTGGGACTGCTGGAGCAGTTCTAACGGCGACTCGAAGGCGGCTTCGACAATGGATTTGGGTAAAAACTGGGCCATTAGCATGCGCCCCGACTCATTTTTGACGTGGCGGCGCACGATGACCGCCATCCGCATGCCCAAATAGCCAGTGCCAAACACCGTAATGCCGGCAAACAGAGCCAGGGCCAGGTTGAGTTGAAACAGCACCGCCGCATAGCTAAAGTTCGCCAGGGCCAGCAGCGAGGTGAGCAACGCCGCGCGGCGACTCAGGCGCAGCCCCCCCGATACGGCCACTAGGCTGCAAAAGGCCACCACGTTGGTCACAATCAGCGGTTGGGTAGCCCCTAGCACCCGCCAAATATTGGTGATAAAGGCCCACAGCAGCAGGTTGTCAAAAATGGGGATGATCACCTGCCAGCGGTGCAGCGCCTCCATAGACAGGCCCTGGCGCAAAATCACCACCAGCCCCAGGGCAACGAGATTGGCGCAGAGGCTAATGATCATCACTGTAGGCGGCACGTGGTCTTTGCCCAGCAGCACCTGGGGAAACAAAAACACCGCTACGTCGAGCAGTAGGGAGATCAGCAGCACTCCCATCCGCACGTAGGACAGCTGGAGTTCGTTGCGGTGGGCCTCTTGGGACACCACCTGATCAAGCGCGGCTTGAATGGTGAGGCGACGGGACAGCGTGGTGGTGCCCGCAGGGGTTTGAAAGGTCATCTCCGCTGAGGGTTGAGGGGTAGCACAGAAGCGATGTCCCTGATGAGGCGAAGCGCGGCGATGGTCAAGGATCGGCCCCCTAGGGCGATCGCCGCAACCTAATGGCTTAATTCATTAAACCACGGCCCTTAGCGTGCTTCTGCGGACTGTACTTGAAGGGTACCCCTAACCAGCGGATACGATCTCAAGCTGCCCTACCATACCGGCTTCGGCATGGCCTGCGATCGCACAGTGCAGCTCATAGAGGCCGGGGCGCTCGGGCACAAACACCCATTCGGCGATCGCCCCCGGCTTGAGTTCTAGCTCGTGGATCGCCCCTTTGACCTCCACATCGCCCGCCTGCACCTTTTGGGTCCAGAGGCCGTCGGCAAAGTCTTTGGCGGTGAAGTAGTGCTTTTCGGGGCTGGGGTTGTCGAGCACCAGGCGGTAGCGCTGGCCCGCTGTAAAGCTGAGCTGGTCGGGCTCAAACCGCAGGTTGTCCGCTGGGGTGCCCAGGTGAATGGTGACGGTTTCCGGTGGTGGTGGGGATGCGATCGCGCCGCTGGCCCCCAGAGTTAGGCCTAGCGCCATGAGCAGACCCATCACCAGGGCCAAGAAACCTCCCTGCCGTGGTCGCCCTACCCGTTGCTGACCCATAGTCCCGATTCCTATAAACAACCCAGGGGAAGATCGTCGGCATAGACCGTCTTTAGAGATTCTATCGCGCGCTGGGTGGTAGGCCCCATAATGCCGTCGATGGCACCGCTGTAGACCCCCACCCGTTTGAGGTAGGCCTGAAGCGTCTTAGTTCTATGCTGCAAGTCGTTCCACAGCGTATCGACCCAGGTTTGACCCAGGGTGCGCTGAAGTTTGTGCTGCTGCTGCCGTAAACCCTCTTCGGATATGAGGTTGAGGTGTTCGCCTACCCAGCCATCGGCCTCGTCGAGCCAAAAGCTGAGCAGAGGGTCGTCAATGGCCTGGTCTAAAATAGCGCCCAAGCGTTCTGCGTCAGCGGCAGACAGCTGAGGCTGAAGGGCCAAGGTGCAATAGTCAACTAACGTGGTGTGGTGATGCTGTAGCGCTTGGCTCAGCTCCTCAATGGGGCCAATTTTTGGGGCCGTGAGTTGATCGACTATGGCAGAGCCGGAAGCGCCTGCCATAGAAGGATCGGCTAGGGGTGCCGTCGCCTGTTCTGTGTTCATGACTCCTCGCGTGCCTCCGTGGGAAAGCAAAGTAGATTAACGGCATGGGCTGCCGTTGTTTGGGTGCGGATGCAGCGCCGTGAGCCACAGACAGAGATCAGCCAGCCGTCGCCCCGTCAAACCCACGGCAAAGCCCCAAACTAACCCGGTGTTTAGCCGAGGCCAACGGGGTCTGGGGATTGCTGCACTAGTCTATTAGTGACCCTAGACCTCAGGTTGTGACAGGCCAATCCAGAATTTTTTGAGACTTACTTGAGACTTAATTTAGGGGCTAGTTTCCGCAATCTGAATTGTCACAGTGGAGCTACTTACATCACTTAAAAAGTGAGTGATGCCGCACCTAATGCCCTAGGGAATATGAGCCAATCTGACGACACCAGTGGTTTTAATGAGTTCCGCCCCCCCGCCGATGCTCCTGCCCAAGATGTGTTCGATCAAGCGCTGAGTGAAATTCTTAGCAAAGACAACGCCCATGCCTACACCCTGCTCACAACGATTCAGAGAACCCTTCAGCAGTACCATCTAGACGCCCAGTTCGAAGCCTACGAGATTCTTCACGAGGCCTATCTGCGGGGTAAAAAAAAGCTCCAGACCGGAGAAGTCATTCGCAACCCCTACGCCTGGCTCAAGGCCACGGCCTTTCACGTTATTTACGAACGCAAGCGCCAGCACCGGGCCAGCGCCACCGACCCCCAGGTGATGGAGGCAATCCTGCCCGACTCTCGCCTCAACCTGATGCAGCAGCAGGTGCTGCTCGAAGAGCTAGACCTGCTCTACCAGGCGTTGCACCTGCTCTATCAAGAAGACCCCACTGGCACCTGCTTGCTCTATTTGCGCACCGTGCGCGGCTGGTCGTGGGGTCAGATTAGCCGGTGGCTAGCCGCTGAGGGGCAGCCCCTGGCCAGTGACGTCGCGCTGCGCCAGCGGGCTTCTCGGGCTAAGCGCCGCCTGCATGACATCGTATGGCGACGCATCTATGAGGGAGAGCCCCCCGCTGCCTCGCTCACCTGCAAACGGTAGGGGTGCAATAGGAAAAAGCTGGCTAGGCTAACCCCCAGAACGGCATGATGGGGGGTAGCACTAGCACAGGAAAGGACACCCATGGATAAGATCTTGGCGCGGCTGCGCAAATCCAAACTGCTGCTGTGGGGCATTACTGGCGCTCTGCTGGTGGGCATGGCGGTGCCGCTGCTGATTTTCTTACCCCGGCGTAACCAGGCCAGCCCGCCCCCTAGCCCCGAGGCCCACCAGGAAATCGTCACCGAGGTGATCACCTCGACCGATCGCGCCAGTTTAATTGGCTCCTCGCCCACTAAGGGCAACCCCAACGCGCCGATTGTGCTGTTTAAGTTCTCTGACTTTCAGTGCCCCTACTGTGCCGTGGCGGCGGGCAACATAAATGAGTTTGTGGGTCAACACGAGGACGAAATTCTCTACGTCTATAAGCATTTTCCCCTCACTCAGATTCACCCCGAGGCGATGCCGTCGGCTAAGGCGGCCTGGGCAGCGGGGCAGCAGGGGCAGTTTTGGCTTTACCACGACGGCCTGTTTGTCAACCAAAGCCGCCTGGGTGAAGATCTCTATATTGAGCTGGCCGAGGCTATGCAGCTCGATATGGAGCAGTTCAACCGCGATCGCGCCAGCGCCGAGGCCGAAGCCGCCATTCAGCAAGACCTCGCCCTGGCCCAGCAGCTTCGTCTCCAGGGCACGCCCTCTTTCATCATGAATGACCTGCTGATTCCGGGCGGTGCGCCCCCTCAGCTGTTTGAGGAAATCTTTAACCAGATCAACGCGGCGATCAAGAGTCAGGGCTAATCCCCGAGCGCCCTGGCTTTGTTCATCCCGATGGCTATGGAAGCGCCAGGTTAAGAGAACACCGTCAAGTCCCGCGATCGCCGATCGATCGCCCTTGCGATCATCCCTTGCGACCCTAAATTGCTTGCATCGCTGACCTACAGTCCACCGCTTGAAGCCCAACAAACCCGCCGATTTGCCTGCGAAGGGCTATGCCAGTTGACTGTGCCAGTTGGGCAGCCTGCCCGCTAAAACGCTGTAAGGGTGAGGTTTTAGATGGGCCGCGATCGCCCCTCAACGTCCTCGCCAACACCGTAAATCCCCACCAGATAAGGGGTTGAGAAACTTGTAGCGGTTTGTAAACTGTTAGGCCAGTGTCACCCACTACACAAAGTGTCATGGCTTCGCTAAGGGGTGCCTAGGCTCCAGCGCTACAACAGTGTCATGGCGAAAGCGAAGACAACCGCTTCTCTGCCAGACCCATCCCGACCTAATGGCATCGACTCATCAATCGCATTGGCCGTTTTGGGTGGGCTTCTCAACAAAAGACAGTCAACAACACACAGTTTGCATTTGGAGAATGACCATGAAAACCCTTTCTATCGCTGCGATCGCCTTGGGTCTTACCGCTGCTTCCCTCACTGCTATGCCCATGGCCGCTAACGCCCAAGATGCCAGCACTGACTACAACTACGTCGGCGCAGGCGTCGGCATCAGTGACGACATCGGCCTCTCGATCAACAGCAAGGTTACTGTAGCCGACAACATCTCGGTGCGCCCCGGCGTCATCAGCGACCTCGACTTCAATGGCGACGATGGCGAAACCGTCTTCCTGCTGCCCGTGACCTACGACTTCAACGCGGTTACCGACAACGGTCGTCTGCTGCCCTACCTGGGCGGTGGCCTCTCGGTCTCTACCGAAGGCTCTACTTCGGTCGGCCCTATGCTGACCGGTGGGGTTGACTACCGCATCACCGATCGCATCGTAGCCAATGGTGGTGTCAACGTCTCGTTCTATGACACCACTCAGGTCAATGGCTCTGTCGGTCTAGGCTACACCTTCTAGGTTCCTAGACCTCCTGTTCTGAACCAGCAATAGAGGGATCGGTGGAACGTCCGCCGATCCCTTTTCTTTTGGTTGCCCTGTGGTAGCCATGTTCTGGTCTTAGTTTTCGGTATCGGCGGTGGTGAAGAGTGCTGCCGCCGTGATCTCCAGCACGCCCAACTGAAAGGATTGCAGGCGATCGCCGCCGCTCAAAGTCGCAAACTCTTCGTAGACGCCATCTCTCAGCGCTAACACCAGCACGGTCGCCGTCTGCGGATCAACAATCCAATATTCAGGAATGCCCAAATCCTGGTACTGCCCCCGCTTAGCCACGTAGTCTCGGTTGCGCTGCACCTCCCCTGGGCTGACGATTTCGATGACCAAGACCGGTGGCCCCATAGAGAGGCGCAAGGTGTTGCGCCGCTTCAGTTGGTCAACCTGTTCAGAATGAATGACCGTAAAGTCTGGATAGCGGTTTCTAGGCTCGCCACGCACCTCAAGTTCTAGGCCATGTCCCCTCAGACGCCGGGGGCCAACTATGGGTAAGAGGGTGGCAAAAATTAAGTTAGCGATCTCAACGTTAAAGCCCGACTCTGGCGGCACTTCAATCAGTTCTCCATTAAAAAGCTCGTACAGCTTTTCTGTGCCGTCGTCGTAGGCCAGATACTCTTCAAAGCTTTGAAACCTGGGCTTGAGCTGAACCATAGGTTAGCTATTTTAATGTATGGAGCTAAGCGGATTCGAACCGCTGACCCCTTGCATGCCATGCAAGTGCTCTACCAACTGAGCTATAGCCCCTCGTGCGTCAGCTTTTTCGCTGAACGCATCAACAATAGTGGCCTAAGGGGGGTACCGTCGTCAACCCCAAATTTTCCCTGAGTTTTATTTGAGGGTAGCGGTGAAGGGCTGCCATCCGCGATAGAGTCAGGGAGATTAATAGTGTTCACGTGGCAATGGCAATGGTTTATCCTGGTTCTTCGTCTCCCCCCGATGCCGATGCGGTGCAGGATGTTCTGCTGCGGCTGCGGCGTAAAGAGGGCACTTGGGTCAACTGGGCCCAGGGCTGCCAGGCGCTGCAAAAGGCGCGGTACACCCCCCAGCAAATCTTTGAAGAAACCGGCTTTGAGCCCATTCACCAAAACCAGATTATGGTGGCGGAGCAGGTCTACCAGTCCATTCTCAAGGTGGGGGTGGCGGAAGCGACCGTGGCCCACTTTACCGAGCGGGGCAGCGATGCGCTCTACGAGCTGCGGGTGCTCTCCCAGGGCGATCGCGCCGCCACCGCCGACTTTATTCGGCAGCACGGCATCGACTCCGAGGAGGTGCGCGATCTGGTGAAGCCGATCAAAGAATATGCCTACCGCAAAGACAAGCCCCAGGGCTTTGACGATGGGCCGGGGGATGCAATCGCCTACCACTTTTGGAAGCTGGCCCGCCAAAACGATGACCTGCAAGACCGATCGCGCCTGATTGCCCAGGGCCTGCGCTTTGCCCAGAGCCCCACCGCCCGCCAGCACATCGAAAAGCTGCTAACCGACTTTACCGTAGTTAAAGATCGCCCCGCCCCCCGCTTGCCCCTTTACCGGCTCGAAACCGAAAGCGAGCTGCCGCGCATGATCCCCGTGGTGGGGCAGATGCCGCTGACGGTGGATGACCTGAAGGCGGTGCCCGTGGTGGTGGCGGAAGAGCCCTTCAGCATGGTCAGCGCCAACGGGGCCAGCGCCTGGATTGCGGTACCCGGCTGGCAGGTGATCTTTCGGGCCGAAGACCCAGTGGGGATTCTCATCCAGGCTCGCCAGTTGCCCAACTACCCCGCCGATGCCGCCGATGACACGGTGCTGGTGGTGGTCGATCGCAGCGATCGCACCTGGGATGACGACGGCTACTTTCTCACCGCCGAGGGCGATCGGCTGGCCATCGTTTGGTCACCCAGCCCGATTGACACCCCCATCTTGGGCAAAATGATTCTCATTCTGCGGCCCAAGCGTATTTTGGATGAAAACTACAACCGCGAACTCTGGCAGCTAGACGAATAGGAGAATGCTATGGGCCTCGAACGACGTTTATCTCGCGACATGTTCTTAAACACCGAAATCGTGGAGCTGCGGCAGATGTGCTTCACCCCCGGTCGCATGTTTGAGCCGGGTAAGTATATCGCTGGAGATCTACCCGATACCGCCTTTGAAATGGGTCTGGTAGAAAAGCTGCCGCCGGTACGGGGGAAGAGTGAGGAGATTGGGGACGGGTTGGAGTGATGGGGGAGATAGGGGAAGTTTTGGGTGCTTAGTTTTGAGTTTTGAGTTTTGAGTGAATAGTTGAAGGCATAAATTCAAAACTCAAACTTCAAAACTCAAAACTTTCCGCCCTTAGTCTCCCTCAAACTTTTAAGACAACGTGCCCCAGGCTACAGCGGCTACCGCCTCCAGCCTCGACAACAGATCGTAGTATCTGTGGTTGGTGGCAATGGCCGTGACATCCTTAACCCCTCGGGAATTGCCCTCGCTGCCACGGCCTCAGATCATTGTTTGCGGGCTGGGGCGCACGGGGCTGCGGATTTTTAGTCTACTGCGGCAGCAGGGGGCGCAGGTGGTGGGCATTAGCTACCACCCTATGCCGGAGGTGGTGGGCGAGATTGTGGTGGGGGAGCTGCGATCGCCCACCACCCTCACCCAAGCAGGCATTCACCAGGCCCATACCCTGGTGCTGGCCACCTCCGACGACGCCCTGAACCTGGCGATTTTGACCCAGGCGCGCATTCTCAACCCCAACATTCGCATCATCAACCGGCTGTTTAACATCAGCCTAGGGGAGCGCCTCGACCACACCCTGCCCCACCATGTCAGCCTCAGCTCGGCGGCGCTGGCGGCTCCGCTGTTTGCCTTTGCGGCGCGGGGCAACCGGGCGATCGGGCAGCTGCGCCTGTTCGATCTCACCTGGCCGATGTATGAGGAGGTGATCGATGCCGCCCATCCTTGGCACGGCAAGCTGCTGAAAACCTTGTGGGACAACCGATCCCAGCTGTTGATTCACTACCACTCGGCCCGCTGCTCCATCGATCTGGTGACGGCGGTGGTAACGGGGGAGGTGTTGCAGGTGGGCGATCGCATCGTGGTGGCCACCCGACCTCAGCAGCCTGTCCTGAAGTCTCGCCATGTAGCCCAATTTTGGCAGCGGCTGCTAGTCACCCTCGACCACGGTCGCCGCCGCGCCCGCGCTACTTTGCTAGTGATTTTGGCGCTGCTGATCACCATTGGTCTGGCCACCTTTACCTACCTGTGGCACGACCTCAACACTAGCTGGGTCGATGCTCTTTATTTCTCGGTGGGCATGATCACCGGGGCCGGGGGCCAAGAACAGGTGGCAGAAGACTCCTCGGCCAGCATCAAAGTTTTCACCGCTGTGATGATGCTGGTGGGGGCGGGGGTGATTGGCATTTGCTACGCCCTGCTGAACGATTTTATTCTGGGATCGCATTTTCAGAGTCTGTGGAGCGTGGCCCGCATGCCGCGCCAGCACCACTACATTATTTGCGGGCTGGGTGGGGTGGGCTATCGCACCGCCATTCACCTGCACAAAACTGGCTATCGGGTAGCCGTAATCGAGCAGGATGCCCACAACCGCTTTTTGCCCGCTGTCAAGGCGCTCAAAATTCCGGTCATGATCGCCGATGCCAACCTGACCTCTACGTTAGAAACTGTGAACCTGGCCTCGGCCCAGGCTTTGCTCGTTGTCACCAGCGACGATACGGTGAATTTAGAAATTGCCCTGACGGCCCGCAGCATTAGCCCCCAGGTGCCCGCCGTGGTTCGCATTTTTGATGCCGAATTTGCCCAGCAGTTGCAGCAGGTGTTTGAGTTTGACCAGGTGCTCAGCCCGATGGATCTGGCCGCGCCCACCTTTGCTGCTGCGGCCCTCGGAGGAAGAATCCTCGGCAATGGCATGTCTGGGGATCTGCTGTGGGTGGCGATCGCGACGCTGATCACCCCCCACCATCCCTTCTACAACCAGCCAATTCAGACCGTGGCCCAGACAGCCAATCTGGTGCCCTTATACATCGAGTCGGCCCATCGCACGCTCCATGGCCACGACCTACTCGACGTGACTCTGACCGACGGCGACGTGCTCTACCTGACCATGCCCGCCAACCGACTCGACTGCCTGCAATATACCCCTACCGCAGTTACAGAGGAGATGCGGGGATGAGAAAAATGCCGTAGGCATAGCCCCCGGTAGGGGCGAACCTGTGTGTTCGCCCCTACCCCGCCATAGGAATATTCGCGACCGGAGGTATTCCCCATGCCAAATTTAGGACAGACACGTGGTCTGCCCCTACGCAAGGTTTCCAAGTAGGGGCGAACCCGCGGGTTCGCCCAAATCCCCGCCATAGGGAAATTCGTGGTTGGTGGCATTCCCTATGCCAGGTTCTGAGGACATGGTGGCGACGTACCGGCTCTACAGGTTCAGCGGTGATTGATTTGGAGCCAGCCAAACAGTTGTTCGGCGGTTAACGCCAGATCTAGCGCTGGCAAGCTAGGCAGAATAGCATCGTCAGTCCATTCCTCAGGTAAGCGATCGAGTCGGTAGACCAGCACCACCCGTTCTTCAGGATCGATCAGCCAGCCCAGTTGGCCCCCGTAGCGCAGGCTGTGCAAAATTTTGCGCGTCACCTTCATCTGGCTCTGCTGGGGAGAAAGAATCTCAATGATCCAATCTGGGGCAACGCTAACGCCAGTGCTGATAATCTCGCCATTCTCGTCAATGGGGATCCGGCTTTGTTCCAGCACAGCAATATCTGGCACGATGGAGCGCCCACCAACAGTACAGCGCAGTTCGGTGAGAGCTTCATAGGGCGAATCAACAGCGTTATTGATGACGCCAACCAACCGCGATTGAATTCGACTGTGTTTTCCGCCGGGCATCGGTTTTTGGGTAGCCTCTCCCTGCACAAATTCCCAAGCGGGTGACTCCTCAATGTAGGGTAGTGTTAAGAACTCCTCCAGGGTCAACCGTTGAGGTAAGGCAACAGTCATGACGATGGCCCTCGCGTCAACTGCCTGAATTGTAGCTTTCTGGCATCCTTCCGTTTGGCCGCTCGCTACAATACCCCCAATAACCATCGACCACCATGGGGCGCACTCCCACCCTCACCTATGATCGCGGCACCCTGATCCTGCATCCGCCCCCGCGCGGCAGAAGCTGGGTAGACTTTGCCCACTGGGACGATCGCATTGAGAAATTCCGCATCCCTGCCCAGCAGTACCGCGCCCTGGTCGAAACCCTACGGGCCGAGCAGGTACCCTTCAACGATCAGGCCCAGACCTTTGCCCCGCTAGAGCTTGATCCCCGGCTCAGCCTGGAACCCTATCTCCATCAAACCGAAGCCCTCCAGGCCTGGATCGACCAGCGCTGGCGCGGTGTGGTGGTGTTACCCACCGCCAGCGGCAAGACCTATCTGGCCCAAATGGTCATGCAGGCTACGCCTCGGCCTACGCTGATCACCGTGCCGACGCTGGACTTAATGCACCAGTGGTACGCTCACCTAAAAGCGGCCTTTCCCGATGTGGAAGTGGGGCTTTTGGGCGGGGGATCAAAGGATCGTACGCCGATTTTGGTGGCCACCTACGATAGCGCCGCCATCCATGCCGAGAGTTTGGGCAACCAGTACGCCCTGCTGATCTGTGACGAGTGTCACCATTTGCCCAGCGACTTTAATCGGGTAATTGCGGAATATTCCATCGCGCCCTACCGGCTGGGGCTCACCGCCACCCCCGATCGCGCCGATGGTCGCCACGAGGATTTAACCCATTTGCTGGGGCCGGTAGTTTACGCCAAGTCAGCGGCAGATCTATCGGGGGATGCCCTGGCCCCGTTTCAGATTGTGCCGATTCGGGTGAAGCTGTCGAACCAGGAGCGATCGCGCTACGACCAGCTGATCGCCCAGCGCAACCGCTTTTTGCAGGAGGCCAATATCTGGCTCAGCTCGGCCCAGGGATGGCAGCGATTTGTGCGAGCCAGTGCCCAGTCCCCAGGGGGGCGGCGGGCGATGTTGGCCCACCGAGAGGCACGGGCGATCGCCCTGGGCACCGAAGGCAAACTGCGAGTGCTCGCCGACCTGCTTGCCCAGCACCATCCCGATCGCACGCTGATTTTTACCAATGACAACGCCACTGTCTACCACATCTCCGAGACCTTTTTGATCCCCGCTATCACCCACCAAACGCCCGTCAAAGAGCGCCACGCCGTTCTTCAAGGGTTTCGCAGCGGCGACTATCCCACCCTGGTGGTCAGCCACGTGCTCAACGAAGGGGTGGATGTGCCCGAGGCTCGGGTGGCCATCTTGCTCTCGGGCAGCGGCTCCACCCGCGAGTATGTGCAGCGGCTGGGGCGCATTTTGCGCAAGGGCAGCGGCAGCAAGCAGGCCATTCTTTACGAAGTTGTCGCCGAAGAAACCACCGAAGAGGCCATCTCCAGCCGCCGCCGCCAGGGGGTGCAAACGTCGCCGACTAGTCCTCGCCAGCTAGAATTGGTGCCGGTGAAGCCGGTCTATAGCGCTGATCCCCTACCGGCTGTGCCACGAGCTGCCGAGGCACAGCCCATACCTCCCCCCGAGGCACCTTAAGCACTCGCCTAGGCAACAAAAATAATCTCAAATAAGTGGATACAGGTGCGTCCAGGAAGCTCCTCAAACGCTATCTTAGTAGTAGGTCAAAGTCTTGCCAGAAAAGGGTTATCGGCGATTGCGCCCAAACCTCATATTGGACTTTGCCCACGGCTAAATGCCGCGCCTCTTGCCCTTGGGTGTTCCCCCACAGCCCTACGTGTCGGGTTTGGCCCTAGTTGACGAAAGTTAAGCACTAACCGGATCAGCCTAATGGGTTAGTTCGTTAGCCTGCCTGATTCCAGGGCAGGCCAGCTACCTGTCCCGGATCGCAAATCTTGAACCTTAACTTCCCTTGACTCGGGACCTCGATTCGCTACTGGGTACGGGACGCTTGGCCATGTGGCTCTATCTGTTTTCTTCAGGCTTTGGCGATCGCCCCAGCGCCAGGCATTCCCAACTTTCTCCATCCCACCTATCCTTCGATGAGTCACCTGTTTGCCACGGCTTTGCTTCTTACCCTCGGTGCTGGTTCAGCAGGGCTGTTGACCGTCTCTGCCCAGCCAACCCAGGCCAAGGCATTTAATTCTTTAGGACCCTTGCAGGCTGGGCTAATGGGCACCCATTCAGCCGCGCCCGCGCTTGCCAATTATCTGGCTCAAACAGAGATACCCTTAGCCGCAGACTCGGGGATCGCAGCGGTTGATGCGGCCACTCCAGCGGAGCCAGGCCAGGCTCTAGATGCGATCGCATCCACAGTCTGCGCCCATCTGCCGGAGTGGGAGCGCCCTTCGGCGATTGCCCAAACTAAGCAGCTGGAAGCCATGCCCTACTACGGTGAGGTAGACACCGATCCCATGGCTGAACTGGCTAAAACTTGGTGGAACCACGAAATCTTTGTGTTCACCACCTACGGCCTCAGTGCCCGCACCGATCCCCTCTACCTCTCTGGGGTTTGGACGGCGATGGATGACCTTTGGGACTGCTACAGTGGCGACCAGCCTGAGCAGATTAATCAGGGTGAACTGGCCGAAATGTGGCTGCTGCATCACCGTCTGGTCAGCTTGGAATGGCAAGACGATCAGTACTTGGCCACTGTTGAACCCATGGGCGCAGGCCTGCAGCTGGTGCAGTTTCCCCGCCGCGAAAGTGGCCAGACGTTACCCCTGAGCATTGTCTCCACCACCGGTCAGGCCCTGGCGGTGATGTCGGGAGACTGGTGATCCCCTGCCTTGCCGACAATCCCAATAAAATAATGCCTCCGACTCGTCTGAGTCGGAGGCATTATTTTATGTTTCCGAATGATTCTGGAGCAGCTCTCTCAAACAGAAATCCACAGGTTTCTAGAGGGCAGGCGGCGCGGCGGCTACATCGAGCCAACCCGCACTCAGGACTACCGTTAGGCCCATAAACAGCACGGTCAATGTCCAGGTGACGCGGTTGAGGGTGGTCTCAGCGCTTTTGGTGCTGGTAAACAGCTGGGCCTGGCCACCTAGGCCGCCCAACCCATCGCCCTTGGGGCTGTGAAGCAGCACCAGAGCCGTCAGGCCCACGGCAGAAACCATCCAGATAACCTTCAAAATCGTGGTAACTATCATCGCGTTCCTAGACTAACCTGCACAAAATAACGGGGTGGGGAAGTGGGCGATTTCCTGCGGGATCAATGGTCGAATCGCAGCTCCAGCGCAACACCAACAGGCCCAAGCTTCACTATACCCCAAGCCTCTAAGCCGATTCCAGCATCGCTCTCGAATCGGCCTAGAGGGAGAGCTTCACCGGGGTGCGGTTATGGCGAATTTCTACATCGGCGGGCAGAAACATTGAGCGTCCGGTCATTTCTTGGGGCTGGGGCAGGCCCAAAATTTGCAGAATGGTGGGGGCAATATCAGACAGCCGCCCGTCCTCGCGCAGGTTGACATCGCCTCCGTAGGCGGGCACCTTGAGCTTCTCGCCTTCGACCAAAATAAAGGGCACCGGGTTGGTGGTGTGGGCTGTCCAGGGCTTGTGGTTTTCGTCCCACATCAGCTCGGCGTTGCCGTGGTCGGCAATGATAATGGCGGTGCCTCCGGCCTTACCAACCCCCTCAATTAAGCGGCCCAGCTCGTAGTCAACGGCCTGGAGAGCCGTGATCGTAGACTCCATCTTGCCGGTATGCCCCACCATGTCGGGGTTGGCGTAGTTGATCACTACCAGCGAATAAATTCCCTTTTTAATGGCGGCTAGGGCGGTGTTGGTCACGGCCTCTGCCGACATGGCTGGGGCCTTATCGTAGGTGGCCACCATGGGGCTGGATACTAGCTCCCGGTCTTCGCCTTCCAGGGGTTCTTCTAGACCGCCGTTAAAGAAGTAAGTGACGTGGGCGTACTTTTCGGTCTCGGCGGTGCGAAACTGCTTGAGGCCGTTGTTGGCTACCACTTCGCCCAGGATGTTGCTCAGGTTTTGGGGCTGAAAGGCCACCTTTACCGGCATTTCTGGGTCGTACTGGGTCATGGTGACGAGGCTGAGGGGGGTCACGATATCCCGCTCAAAGCCCTTAAAGTTGGGATCAACCAGGGCCTGAGTTAGCTGGCGAGCGCGATCGGGGCGGAAGTTAAAGAAGATCACGCCGTCCTCTGGGGCGATCGCCCCAGGAGCCAGCCGCACCGGCTCCACAAACTCATCCTGAATCTCTTGGCCATAGGATTCCAGCAGCGCTTCCATGGCAGTTTTGCCGTTGCCGTCGCCGGGGTCGGTCATCACCCGATAGGCCTTCTCAACGCGATCCCAGCGGTTGTCGCGATCCATAGCGTAGTAGCGACCGCTGAGGGTAACCAGGCGACCCAGGCCGAGTTGATCAACGTAGTCCTGAATTTTTTGTACCGCCACCTGGCCTTCGGTCGGTTTGGTGTCGCGACCATCGGTAATGACGTGAATGCAAACTTCGTCAATATCTTGGGCCTTGGCCATCTCTAGCAGGCCAAACAGGTGCGAGAGGTGGGAGTGAACGCCTCCCTCTGAGCACAGCCCCACCAGGTGCAGCTTGCTGTTGCGGTAGCGAACCGCCTGGCAAACCTCTAGCAAAGCCTCGTTTTCTTGCAGGGTGCCGTCTTCTACGGCGTCAGAAATTCGCACCAATTCTTGAGGCACAATGCGCCCTGCCCCAATGTTGAGGTGACCCACTTCAGAGTTACCCATCTGACCATCGGGTAGCCCCACATCCTTACCTGAGGTGCGAATCAAAGTACGGGGGTAAGCGGCCCACAGACTGTCCATAACCGGAGTCTTTGCGGCAGCGACAGCGTTACCGTCGGTGTTTTCCCGGTATCCCCAGCCGTCGAGAATGATTAAAACCATCGGCGGGATTGACGCTTGACTCATAGGTTAAGAATCCTTGGGAGTTGGACTAACGTCTCAGCAATCATACCATCCAGAAATTTGGCCCCAGTCTGAGCTGGGACGGCGCTGGAATAGCGTTCAGCGTTGCGCTTGAGGCGATCGCGCCGGGCAGATACGTTTAGCTTGAGGCTGTGGCGGCAGGCTCGCAGCGCAACAAACTAAGAACTGTACTCTAGACCCAGCCTAGACACGCTCTGCAAGCATACGACCAGGTTAAAGTGCAATTTAAGAAAAATTTTTATAAACTGCATATTACTCTACATCTGCGTCATTTTGTAGCGCCTGCTTTGCGTTTGGCCTGCTGTTGCTGACGCTTAGCCTCGGCCTTGGCTTTTTTCTCAGCTTCTAGGGCAGCCCGCTTTTCGGCCTCGGCCTCTTCTGCCACTTTGTCGAGATAGTAGTGGTAGTCGCCCCGGTACAGCCTCAGCTCACCATCGCGAATTTCCACAATTTTGGTGGCTACGCGGGAGATAAAGTAGCGATCGTGGGAGACCAGCAGCACCGTACCGTCGTAGTGCTGAAGGGCCTCTTCCAGCATTTCTTTGGCGGGGATATCGAGGTGGTTGGTGGGCTCGTCGAGCATCATCAGGTTGGCGGGGCGCAGCAGCATTTTTGCCAGGGCCAGCCTAGCTTTTTCGCCACCGCTGAGGGCCTTCACCTGCTTAAAGGCCATGTCGCCGGTAAATAGAAAGCGCCCTAATAGGGTACGCACCTCTTCGTTAGTCCAGTCGGGCACTTCGTCGTGGATGGTGGCGATGACGGTTTTTTCGAGATCTAGCGCTTCGGCCTGATTCTGTTCAAAATAGCTGGGGATCACGTTGTGATTGCCCACTTCGACCTGGCCGTCGGTGGGGGTTTCGAGCCCGGCGATCAGGCGCAGCAGGGTCGATTTGCCCGAGCCATTGTGGCCGAGGAAGGCGATGCGATCGCCCCGTTCAATCAATAAATTGGCCCCCAGAAACAAGATCTTCTCATCGTAGCTGTGGGTGAGATCGCTAACAGTAACTACCTCGCGCCCGCTGCGGGGGGCAGGGGGAAAACGAAAGTGCAGCGTGCGCACGCTGCCCGTAGGAGCCTCAATGCGCTCGACTTTATCGAGCTGCTTTTCGCGGCTTTTGGCCTGGGTGCTACGGGTGGCGCTGGCCCGAAAGCGATCGACAAAGGCCTGCTGCTTGGCCAGTTCTTTTTGCTGGCGTTCAAAGGTGCTGAGCTGGGCGGCCAGGCTCTCTTCTTTTTGGGTGAGGTAGGCGGTGTAGTTGCCCAGGTAGGTGGTGGAGACACCGCGCTCGGTTTCGACGATCTGCGTACAGAGGCGATCGAGAAACTCGCGGTCGTGGGAGACAATCACCATGGGGGTGGTGAGCTTTTTGAGGTAGCCCTCCAGCCACTCAATTGTGTCGAGGTCGAGGTGGTTGGTGGGCTCGTCGAGCAGCAGCACGTCGGGGGCCTGCAGCAAAATTTTGCCCAGGCCCATGCGCATCTGCCAGCCGCCGCTAAACTCGCTGACGTAGCGATCGCCGTCGCTGGCCTCAAAGCCCATCTCGGGCAAAATTTTCTCAATCTGCGACTCTAGGCCGTAGCCGCCCAGGGCATCAAATCGCCGCTGGAGCTTGTCTAGCTCGTGGATCAGCCGGTCAAGCTCGTCGGGATCGGCGGTCTCCATCAGGGTGGGGATGTGGTGCAGCTTGGACTGCACCTCGTTGGCCTCTTTAAATACAGTCCAAAATTCGTCGCGCACGGTGTGGCTGGGGTCAACCTCAAACTCCTGGGAGAGGTAGGCGATTTTGAGGTCGGCGGGGCGAATGATGGTGCCCGTGGTGGGCTCAATTTTGCCGGTAATGATTTTGAGCTGGGTCGATTTGCCCGCGCCGTTGACACCGACCAAACCGATGCGATCGCCCGGCTTCACCTCCCAGTTCACGTCCTTGAGAACCTCCCCAGTAGGATAAATCTTGCTGATGTGCTCTAAACGCAGCATGGGCGGCTCCAAAGGCGGGGAGTAAACGAATCTTTACCAAAGGTAACGAAAAATGGGCCCAGGTTGTCTACTTCTGCGCTATCTAGCTAATTCATCTTTGAGAGAAAAATCTATTCCCGCAATTTTCCCATCCCAGAGCACAAAAAAGGACGTAGCCTAGCTGCGTCCTCGTGATTCATTGGCAGGGCTTGAGCCCTATACGTAAAAACCTGCCGACTACTTCTTCATGTCCTTGGCCATTTTGCGGAACATGTCGAGGTTGGTGTCGACCTTGCGGCGATCGGCGCTGGCGTCCTTCTTGACGGCGGGTTGAACAGAGACTTCAGAGGGGGAAAGCTTTTTCACAAGAGCGCCCTGCTCTTGCAGCCGTTTGGCCTCTAGGGCAGAAATCTGCCGAATGCTTTCTTTTTCTCCGCTTTCGCCCCGCTTTTTGGCGAAGGTGCGCCGCACGGTTTTAGACGAGCGCATGTACTCGATGTTGCCGTAGCTCTTGGCATCGTCATCGCTTAAAAAATAAGCCCCCCCGACCTGTTTGATGGTGGGTTGTTGAGGAGCGGGCTGCCGCACGGGGCGGTCTGCTTCTCCGGGGTTCTTAGCTTTGCCGCCAAACAGCCCGCGAATAAATCCAGTCATGAAGCTCTCCTGCGTCTGCAAATAGTGGGTCGAAGGTTTACCAAGTCCTTGGGCAAAGCGCCCTAGGCAGGGCAGATGGCCAGACTGGACTTAGCTGAAGGTTTGTTAACTACTATGTTAACTTTTGTTGGTAGAAAAGTTGTTGGCAAATTGGCTTAATCCGCGTTTTGCCTCAGGTTGGGCATTTATGAGAGCGGTTTCTGGGTTGAGCCGCAGCGACTCGCCATTTCTGAAGCATGGGAGCAGGGCGAATGCAAAGAAATACTAGAGTGGGTAAGGATGTTTTGCCGCCCGTACCATGGTCACCTCTCCGTCTTCGCCCTTTGCCGCCGCTGTGCCTGTCGATCGCATTCGCTACAACGACCAGGGACTAGTGCCTGCGATCGTGCAAGACTACCTCGACGGCACCGTGCTGATGATGGCCTGGATGAATGCCGAATCGCTCCAGCGCACTCTCGATAGCGGCGAAACCTGGTTTTGGAGCCGATCGCGTCAGGAATTTTGGCACAAGGGCGCGACCTCGGGCCATGTGCAAAAGGTGCAGTCGATCCGCTACGACTGCGACAGCGATGCCCTGCTGGTCACTGTCGAACAACTGGGCGACATCGCCTGCCACACTGGCGAGCGCAGCTGCTTTCACCAGGTAGACGACCACAAAGTTGCACCCCCCGCCGATACCCTGTCTCAGGTGTTTGCAGTGATCTGCGATCGCCGCGACCACCCCAATCCCGACTCCTACACCTGCAAACTGCTTGCGGGGGGCGACAACAAAATTCTCAAAAAAATTGGCGAAGAAGCCGCTGAGGTCGTGATGGCCTGCAAGGATGATGACGCCGATGCGATCGCCGGAGAAGCCGCCGATCTGATGTATCACACCCTGGTTGCCCTAGCTCACCACGGGGTTGATATTAAGGATGTGTACCGCAAGCTTCAGGAGCGGAGACGGTGAGGAAGCGGGGAAAGTTTTGAGTTCTCAGTTTTGAATTTTGAGTTCTCGGTGTACCACTTTAACTTAAAACTTAAAATCCAAAACTCAAAACTTCTCTAGACCAGCGGCGTCTTCGACGGTATCCCCGGTAGGCGAGGAAACTTGTCTGGCGTGCGCTCGACCTTAGTGAGAATGACGTTGTGGCGAACACCCTGGGTGAGGGGTGTGGTCTGCGATCGCACCTCTAATAGCTTGCCGCCCAGACGCGACAGGATAGCCGTCAAGCCAGCCTCCTCCTCTGCCGACCACTGGCCTCGGTAGAGAATAGCTTCGCCCCCCAGCTTCAACAGGGGCAGGGCGTACTCGGCGCAGGGGTTGACTGGGCCAACGGCCCGCAGCAGGGCCAGGTCGTAGGCTTCTCGGTGAATGGGCTGGTGGCCCACCTGCTCAGCCCGCTGGGGCAAAAAGCTGACGTTGGCGATCCCCAGAGTTTCGCAAACCGTTTCGAGAACGACGAGTTTTTTGCGGGTGGCATCGAGCAGGGCGATCGCCCAGTGGGGAAACACCAGCGCCACCGGCAGGCCAGGGAAGCCGCCCCCAGTGCCAATATCAATCACCTTTAGCGCGTCGGTACTGCCCCCTTCGCTCAGCCAAGGGGCAACACCCTGGAGCGAATCCCACAGATGCTTTTCCCAGAAATCTTCAGGGGTTGTAATCCGAGTCAGGTTGACCTGCTGGTTGGCCGCCAAAATGGCATCGTAGAGCAATTGAAAACTCTGCTGCTGGCGATCGCTCGGCTGCCAGTGCAGCGTACTCTGCCAGCGATCGCTGTAGGAAGGTAACATGTCCATAAAATCCTAAATTGCCTATCCGGCGGTGGTCGAAAGGGTTGTCGTCGGCACCGGAGCCAAACGGCCGTGGTCGAGATGCCAGCAGCGATCGGCTAAATGGGCCAGCTCATCGGCATCGTGGGACACCACCAGCAGCGTCCAGTCTTGCTTAAGCTGCTTGAGCAGCGCAATAATTTGCCGACGCATCGACCAGTCTAGACCGGCAGTGGGCTCATCTAGCAGCAGCAGATAGGGCTTGCGAATCAGCTGTACCGCTAGGGCCAGGCGTCGCTGCTGCCCGCCGCTGAGGGCGTGGGGCGCAGCCTTGAGCGGCAGCTGGTCTAACCCCACCGCCCGCAAGGCTTGCTCAATCTGGTCGCGGGCCATTTCTGGATGGCCCAGGCGCAGTTCTTCCAGCAGGCTGTGCCCGCAAAAGTGGCGCTCGGGGAACTGAAACACCAGCCCTGCCAGCTGCCGCAAGGCCTCAGGGTCAAGGTCTTGCTGCCGCCACTGAATGGCCCCCGCTGTGGGCTGGGCGAACCCCGCCATCAGCTCTAGTAGCGTACTCTTGCCCGACCCACTTGGCCCGTAGATTAACCCCAGCTGCTGGGGCGCTAGCTCCAGCGAAATATCCTGCAAAATGGCCCTGGGGCTGGCCGGGGGATGATAGGTCAGTTGGCGAAGATAGAGCATTCCACCCGCACAGTAAAACAGCAGACAAGGCAACCAGATGCTGCGAAAACCGGTATGGCCACCGTGGCCGTACTATAGCCGAGAGGCAGTACCTCCTCCAGTGTGCCCTACTGGACTGTCATTGGCAGAGGCCTTGGCCGGTTTGTGCAGAGCTAGGCCAGTGTAGCTTCTGTAACATTGCCGCCGCAAACCCCAGAGGAATTCGCCACAATTGGGCCATCAGCTATCACGATGGTTGATCGAGCAGGCATCTCTCCCTCCAAGTCACATTCGCCCGTTTTGATGTTTAGGCCATTTTGATGTTTAGGTCGTAAGGGGTAACTCATTCATGGTTTTTTACGCTCGCCTTGCTCCGCCTCGATTTGGTTCGCGTCTTAAAGCAGTATCTGCCGGGGCGCTCACCACAGCCTTTTTAGTGCTTGCCCCCCTGTCAGCCCATGCCGGAGATCCGTTCCGCCCCAACGATCCCCACGAGATTGGCGACAAGACTGAGGCCGTTTTTAACGCGCTCTTTTACGAGGGCAACTACACCGAAGCTCAGTCGCTGGTTGGTCAGGCGATCGCGGCTGAGCCCGATGAGCCGATGAACTACGCCATTGCGGCGGCCCTGGGCTACCTCAACAAAGATCTAGATAAGCTGGCCGAGCAGGCCCGCCTCACCCAGCAAACGGCCACCGCCCTCAAAGAAACAGACCCTCTGCGGGGCCACCTCTACACCGCCGTAGGCATCTTTATGGAAGGTGCCCACGTCTTGCAAACCCAGGGGATCGCTCGCGGTACTCCCTCTGCCCTGCGGCTGCTGCAGCGTGTCTTTAGTGAGCTAGAAGCGGCGGAGCGCATCGACGCCAACGACCCAGAACTCAGCTTGCTCAAAGGCTTTATGGATTTGCTGCTGGCGGTCAACCTGCCCTTTGCCAACCCTGACCAGGCGATCGCCCGGCTGCAAAACGGCAGCCCGGCCTATCTATCTCACCGGGGCATTGCCCTTGGCATGCGTGACCTGGGTCGCTATGACGAAGCTTTGGCCGAGGTCGAGAAAGCGCTAACAGCCGCCCCCAATAACCCTGACTTGATTTATCTCAAGGCTCAGATTCTATTTCTTCAACAGAAGTACGACGCCAGTTTGCCACTGTACGAGTCGGCGCTGACCTACGCTGACCAGCTGCCTGCCTCTACGGTGCAGCAAATTGCTTTTGAGGCCTGCCAGGCTGAGGGCACTGCGGGCGAGGTCTGCTTCCAGCGATCGCGCAATCCCGAACTCTAGCCCCCAAGTTCGTGCAGGTAAAGCCCTATGCTGAGTAATGCAGTATGGGGCTTTACTATGCAGGTTGAATTTCGCGAGTGCGACTTCTTTAACCTTTGGATCTGGCTTAAGTTCGAAACCGTGCCCTCCTCTATGGAGCAGCAGTACGTCGACGAAGTCTTTTCGTCGTGGTTTTTTCTAGGCAAACTTGGGGGCTTTAACGCCGAAAACCTTCAGGTACAAGATACGGGCCTCGATATCAGCTATCTCCCCTACGACGAAGACCAGCTGAGCAACAGCATGCTCTCGGTGATGCACAACATCGGCGAAGTTGAGTATGAGGGGCTTTGGGCTCGCTGCTGGATCGACCTGGGCACTAGCGATGCCCTGGCCATCGACGTATTGATCAATACCCTGGAGCAGTTCAACCGCGAGTACGTGGTGATCGAGACCTGCTATATCGGTGGTGAGAACGCTGACTGGCCGATTCCAGGCAGTGGGCAGCCCGAGTTTGTCGATGAAGATGCCTAGCCTGCGCCGCTGACCTAGGTAGCGCCCAGAGACTAGTAACAAAAAGGGGATGCCGTCAGGCATCCCCTTTTTGTGTGCAGCACTAGAGCTGCGATTCGCGCAGCGTATAGCCTGCGGTATCCCAGAAACAGGAACCGACTTGGAACGAGTAATCCGTTCCGGAATCGCCCAGTCTAGCCGCTAGCGAAACATGCTGCTGACGGAGCTTTCTTCGTGGATGCGCCAGATGGCCTCACCCAGCAAATTGGCCATCGACAGCACCGTCAGCTGCGGAAACTGCCGCGCCGCCGTCATCGGAATCGTGTTGGTGACAATGACTTCTTCAAACAGCCCCGCCGATAGGCGCTCCACCGCCGGGGGAGAAAAGACCGCATGGGTAGCGCAGGCATAAACCTGACGAGCCCCCTCTTGTTTGAGCAGGCGCGCCCCCTCACAGATGGTACCAGCGGTGTCGATCATGTCGTCCACCAGCACGGCAGTTTTGCCCCGCACGTCGCCTACCACGTTCATCACTTCCGCCACATTGTGGGCCTGGCGGCGCTTGTCAATAATCGCTAGGGGCGCGTCATTAAGCTTTTTGGCGAAGGCGCGGGCGCGGGCCACCCCGCCAACGTCGGGGGAGACCACCACTAGGTCTTCTAGCTTTTTGCTAGAGATATAGTCGATCAGCACCGGGGTGCCGTAGACATGATCGCAGGGAATGTCGAAGTAGCCCTGAATTTGGGCGGAGTGTAGATCGATCGCCAAAACGCGGCTAGCCCCGGCCTTGGTCATCAGGTTGGCCACCAGCTTGGCGGTAATCGACTCGCGCCCAGCCGTTTTGCGATCGGCCCGAGCGTAGCCATAGTAGGGAATCACAGCGGTAATTTGCCGCGCCGAGGCCCGCCTACAGGCATCGATCATGATCAGCAGCTCCATCAGGTGGTCATTCACCGGATAGCAGGTGGGCTGAATCAGGTACACGTCACAGCCGCGAATCGACTCCTGAATCTGGATGTAAACTTCCCCGTCGGCAAAGCGCTTGCGCACCATGGGGCCGAGGTCTAGCCCTAGGTAGCGAGCCACTTCACGCGCCAGGTCAACGTTGGCCGAGCCGGAAAAAAGTTTGAGGCGGTTGTTGTCTCCGAAGTGCGGCAGCGACGGAGTTTGCATCGGCAAAGTGGCGGAACGGATCACATCAGGCCCTCTGAGCATGTTCACCTAGGAAATCCTAGCATTCCAACTTCAAAAGCTTTTGAGCAATTATCCTTAAAAAAATTAATCCAGCAGGCCACTCTGGCGAATGTACTGCCAGGTTTTCCACAGGTTGAGCCGCTGTAGCGCCGCGACAGCTCGCATTATTTGGAGCTCGGGCTGCGTGGCATCGATCGCAGCGGCTTGGTCAAGGGCGCGATCGGCCTGGCGGGGCTGCCACGCATAGAGATGCACAAAGCCTTTGTAGAGCCAGGGATAGATATTGTCAGGGGTGAGGGTCGTTAACTGCTCTAGGGTTGCGATCGCCCCCTTGGCATCCTGCTGTAATACCTGGGCCATGACCTGGGTGTAGAGCCAGGTCAGCTGATCTGAGGCTTGTGTAAGCCGGTAGGCCATGGCCAACTCAGCCTGGGGTAGATAGTCTTGAAGGGGATCGTACTGGTTGATGCGCCCCACGGTGGCAAATATTGGATCCACATCGCCCCGAGCCAGGCCTTGACTGAGGCGATGTAAGACCCCCACTAAATCAGGTTCTGGAGCAGTAACGGGAGCTGCGCTAGGGTCTACCACTAGGGCTACTTGCGGTACGGCCAGGGGCTGAGCAGTACCGGTGCGCCGATCTATATACTCCGCCCGCAGTGTATAGGTGTCGGGGGGTAGGGACTCTGGCAGAACCATGCCCAAACGTTCAATCACTGTGAAGGAATCTTCCAGTTGTTCCCCTGGCTGAGCCAGAAGCTGCCCCAGGCCAATCCCGTGATCATGGATCCAGCTAGTGCTACCATCACCTCCCACTGGCTGCCAGCTCAGCATCAGCAGTCCGTGGCGGAGGGCGTCCCAAGGCCCCAGCAGCTTGTAGGTGACAGGGATGGTTTGGCCTGGGGCAGCGGCGACGGGAAGGGTAACGGCCGTAAGGGTAACGGTTGTGGCTACCTGAGCGCTAGGAGCTACTTCTACAGGGGGCTCGGCCTGGTGGTGCAGCGATAGTGTCGATCCATCGGGCAGGGGCCAGGTTTGCATCACCTCAAACTCTGGGCTTTGCGTCACTATTTCAGCCAGGGCTAGCTTAGTCTCAGTGGTCGGGCTCTGGTCACCGGTTTTGGTCAGCATCCAGGGAACCGATCGGGCATCCATCGCCACAAAGTCTGGGTTAAACCCCAATTCGCGACTGTATACCCGAAAGTCTTGGGCCGCCCCGTAAAAGTCGAAAGTCAGCGGGTTCACCTGGGCAGTGTTGGGAATGACTCCCAACGTAGAGCGCAGGTAGGGTGCCTGGGTGGTAATGGTGTCTACAACAGCCCGGTGGGGCCAGGGTGGGCCAGGGTAGAGAGTCCGCATCAGTCGGCTGCTGGGAGGGGGACTGCCGGGCAGTACTGCCGCCACCATCAACCCCACCATGAGACCAGCCAAGCCCCAGCGCAGCCAGCGCCCGCCCTGCCCCGGTAACAGGGTCAGCCCTCGGGTGAGCACCAGTACCAGCACGGGTACTGCCGGGGCGATGTGGCGTGGATCTTTGTTGTGCAGCAGGGTCAGCATTCCGTAGCTGCCCAGCAAAAAGCTGCCCAGCCAAGGCCACTTCCAACGCAGGGAGTCAGTATGGGTCGCTGATGTTCCCCGACTCGATCGCGTGAGCAACACTCCAATTGTGCCACCCAAGACCCCTGCTATCAAAAGGGTGTAGGTCACTAGGCGAGGCAACATTCGAATGTAGTAGCTGAGGATTGACCGGAGGCTGCCTGGCACTAGCTCTGGCGCAACCCAGCTGGCGTTGTTGCTCTGACTATTGGTGAGAATAGTGAGCCAGTTGGTCTGAATCCAGGGGCCGCACACAATCCAGGCGACCATGGCCGCTAGCCCCCACTGCATCAGGTGCTGCCAACGGGGCCGGGTCAGTATCGACTCTAGGCCTATCCACCCGAAGGGCACCACCAGAAATAAAACGGCAGTGGGCTTGGCCAAAATAGAGAGCCCTACCCCTAGTCCGGCGGCGATCGCCCAGCTCCACCGTGCGGCTGGCTTAGCTCCTCGCCACCCGGTCAAGCTGGCGAAGGTGGCAGTCACAGCCGTCACCAGCCCCAGATCGAGTAAATAGTCGAGCCGCAGGGCGTAGAGCATTGGAATTGTCAAGCTGAGCCCCGCCGCCCATAGCCCAGTCGTGCGGCCAAACAAGCCCCGACCGAGCCCGTACAAAAGTCCCATCAACAGCCCGGCAAATAGGGTGTTGACCGCCACCGCCTGGTCAAACCCGCGTCCTAAAATATTAAAGATCGGCACTGTAGCGAGGTAGACCAAGGGGGCGCGATACCCTGGCGACTGCCGCCACAGGGTAGTCCACCAGTCTGGGTCAAACCACTCGGGCTGCTGAAGCACCCGCCAAAAGTTGAGGGCTCGGGTCAGGTGTTCGCCCTGATCCCAGGCGGGGGGAGCCTGATCGTTGAGCAGCCAGAGACCATCGGCGATCGCGATCGCCAGCCACAGCCCCATCAAAATCAGCCAGTCTTGCCCATACCAAGGCCTTACTGTCCGAGTTGGGGGCAAAGGTTGAGCGCTGACGGCAAGCTCTGTTGAAGGGTAATCAGACTCAGGCACGGGCGGGGGGCGATCGGTCATCGGCTTCCCTTAACTGTGGAGATAACGGTAAAGACACTAAGCCTTGATTATTAGTGACAACCTAACTTCAAAGAGCCATGCCATTTTGCCGAGGTATTCACCACGTCGCGATTATCTGTAGCGACTACGCTCAATCCAAGCATTTCTACACTAAAGTGCTGGGGTTCGAGGTATTGCGCGAAACCTATCGGGCCGATCGCCAATCCCACAAGCTCGATTTGCGTCTAGAGGATGGCACCCAGATTGAGCTATTTTCCTTTCCCAGTCCGCCGCTCCGGCCCTCACGGCCCGAAGCCCAGGGGCTACGACATCTGGCCCTAGCAGTCGATGACCTGGAAGCGGCGATTCAGCACCTTCAGACCTGTGGAGTGCCTACGGAAGAAATTCGTCTAGATGAGCTGACCGGCAAGCGCTTTGTTTTCTTCCAAGACCCTGACCAGCTGCCCATCGAGCTGTACGAGCGCTAGCTAAAACTCGTCGGTTAGCCACTCTGAGGCGCGTTCCCCTAGGGGCAGGGGAATGCTGACGGCTTTGCCTAGACGGGGGCGATCGCGCGTTTCGGCAATCTGCTGCTGCACATAATCCACCTGTCCCCACTCGTGCAGGTAGAGGATGACCTGATTGAGGTGGGCCAGGTACTCCTCTTCACTGAGGGGAAACGAGACCTGTTCGAGGTGCCGCCACATCACCTGGAGAAAAATCTTGCCCTGGGTGCGCCGAAACTGGATGTCAAAGGAGTAGCCCCATTTGTCGATTAGTAGCGCTTGTAAATCTGCCCCTGTCACGCCCCTACCTCTGCTCTAGTTACCGTCGCTGCATATACATTTCTTTACGATACGCCCTATCGGTCAACCTACCCTGGGTCAAGAATTCACTGGCCAAAAATGGGCAGATCAAAGGGGAAAAGAATATTTTGAACATCTTGAAGCCATCTTTAGGTCGTAGGATGTCTTTTACTCGATTTTTCTAGCCTATACCCGCTTTTTCTGCGATTAGGGGATCGGGATGGTGCGATTGCCCCCTTGCTTTTACTTTCGGCAGGGATTTTCTGAGAACAGCGAGGTGCAATAATACGATTGGTAAAGCTAAAGGCGTGGTCAGCGACATCGGGACTGCTCCACATTGGTGCCCCGTAAAGGGTTTGCCGGGCTAGCGTAACGGGTCATACATCCGCTTGCTGATCCCTGCTCAGCTACCGCCGTTGATAGCTGTTATTCATTTGAAACAGGTATACCAGTCTGGATTATGACGCAAGTTTCTGGAACCTCCGATGTCCCCGATTTGGGACGACGCCAATTTATGAACCTGCTGCTGCTGGGGGCCGCCTCTGGGGCTGTCGGTGGCATGCTCTATCCCGTTATTAAATACTTCATTCCTCCTTCTAGTGGCGGCAGTGGGGGCGGAGTCACCGCTAAGAATGAGCTGGGCAACGATGTGATTGCCAGCCAGTTTGTCGCGACCCACAACCCTGGCGATCGCGTCTTGGTGCAGGGTCTCAAGGGTGACCCCACCTACCTAGTGATTCAGGAAAGTGGATCCCTAGAGAGCTACGGCATCAGCTCTATCTGCACCCACCTCGGCTGTGTAGTGCCCTGGAACGCCAGCGAAAACAAATTCATGTGTCCCTGCCACGGCTCTCAGTACGATGCCACCGGCAAGGTTGTGCGAGGCCCAGCACCGCTGTCTTTGGCCTTGGCCCACGCCGACGTCACCGATGACGACAAAGTTACCCTCAGCAATTGGACTGAAACCGATTTTCGCACCGGCGAGTCGCCCTGGTGGTCCTAGGCTGAGCCACAGCTCTGGCCAACTGCAGCGCCATCCCCCGTTGACATCACCCCAGTTGACATAACTTTTGAACGCATGAATAGACTAACTTCGTTAATCAACGGCCTGCGCCCCCTCGCCATCACTTGCGCCGCCGTGCTGACGGTGTTTGCAGGCTGGCTAGCGGTTCCCCAGACCGCCGAGGCGTATCCCTTCTGGGCCCAAGAAAACTACGCAGCTCCTCGCGAAGCCACGGGCCGCATTGTGTGCGCCAACTGCCACCTGGCAGCCAAGCCCACCAAGGTAGAAGTGCCCCAGGCGGTTTTGCCCGACTCTGTGTTTAAACTCAAAGTCGAAATTCCCTACGACCTCAACACCCAGCAGGTATTGGGCGACGGTAGCCGAGGCGGCCTCAACGTCGGTGCTGTGGTAGTGCTCCCTGAGGGGTTTAAGATTGCGCCCCCCGATCGCATGTCTGAAGAGCTAAAGGAAGAAGTCGGTAGCACCTACTTCCTGCCCTACAGCGACACCCAGGAAAACATTGTGCTGGTCGGCCCCCTGCCCGGCGAACAGTACCAGGAAATCATCTTTCCTGTGCTGGCTCCCGATCCCGGCCAAGACAAGTCGGTTTCCTTTGGCAAATACCAGATTCACGTTGGCGGCAACCGGGGTCGTGGCCAGGTGTACCCCACCGGTCAGGCCAGCAACAATACGGTTTACAACGCCACGGTGACCGGTACCGTCACCGATATTGAGCCCCAGGCTGCCGGTGGCTACCAGATCACCATTCAGGCTGACGCTGGTAATGCCGTCACCGAAACCATCCCCGCTGGCCCTGAGCTGCTGGTTGCCGAGGGTGATGCCGTAGAAGCCGGTAAGCCCCTGACTACCAACCCCAACGTGGGCGGCTTTGGTCAGATGGATACTGAAATTGTGCTGCAAAGCCCCAACCGCATCAAAGGTCTAGTGGCCTTTGTGGCGGCGGTAATGCTGACCCAGATCATGCTGGTGCTGAAGAAGAAGCAGGTCGAGAAGGTTCAGGCGGCTGGTATGACCATGTAGGTCATCTACAACGGTCTAGCTGTTAAGTTTCATCGATCTTTTGACGATAAAAAAGGGATGCCAACTGGCGTCCCTTTTTTGTCGTCCTGAATTTTAGATGGTTGTGATTTAAGCAGACGGCTGTCGTCAAGAGTCTGTTTAATGAGCTACAATTGTTAAGTATTTTTGCATATTCGAAACTTGTCTTGAGCTTCCTTCCGATTGGCGCTCTGGGGTAGTTTCGTTGCCCGCTTATTATCGCCAAGGTTTTACACAGTTATGACGCTTCCCATTCGCAACGTTGCAATTATTGCCCACGTTGACCACGGCAAAACCACTCTGGTCGACGCCCTGCTCAGGCAGTCCGGCATTTTTCGCGAAGGGGAAGCCGTACCTGACTGCGTGATGGACTCTAACGACCTGGAGCGGGAGCGGGGCATCACTATTCTGTCGAAGAACACCGCCGTTCACTACGGGGAGACGTTGATCAATATCATCGACACCCCTGGCCACGCCGACTTCGGCGGCGAGGTGGAGCGGGTGCTGGGCATGGTTGACGGCTGCATCCTGATTGTGGATGCCAACGAAGGCCCTATGCCCCAGACTCGGTTTGTGCTCAAGAAAGCACTGGAGAAAGGGCTGCGCCCCATTGTGGTGGTCAACAAGATTGACCGTCCCCAAGCCGATCCCCACGGTTCGGTCGATAAGGTGCTGGATCTATTTCTAGAGCTGGGGGCCGACGACGATCAGTGCGAGTTTCCCTACCTGTTTGCCTCAGGGATATCGGGCTACGCCAAGACCAAGATCGAAGACGAAGGCGTCGACATGAAGCCGATGTTTGAGGCCATTCTCGACCATGTGCCGCCCCCGATTGGCGATCCTGAAAAGCCTCTGCAAATTCAGGTGACAACCTTGGACTACTCCGAGTACCTGGGCCGCATCGTGATTGGCAAAATTCACAATGGGGTAATCAAAGCCGGGCAGCAGGCCGCTCTGGTCACAGAAGACGGCACCTTGGTTAAGTCCAAAATCTCCAAACTACTGGGTTTTGATGGCCTACGGCGCATTGAGATTGAAAGCGCCTCGGCGGGCCACATTGTGGCGGTAGCGGGCTTTGCCGATGCCAACATTGGTGAAACCATTACCTGCCCCACCAACCCCCAGGCGCTGCCGCTGATTAAGGTGGATGAGCCGACCCTACAGATGACCTTTGTAGTCAACGATTCACCCTTTGCTGGGCAGGAGGGCACCTTTGTCACCTCACGACAGCTGCGCGATCGCCTCATGCGTGAGCTTGAGACTAACGTAGCGCTGCGGGTCGAGCCGACTGACTCTCCCGATCGCTTCTCAGTGTCGGGCCGAGGCGAACTGCACCTGGGCATTTTGATTGAAACCATGCGCCGCGAGGGGTATGAATTTCAGGTGACCCAGCCCCAAGTTATCTACCGCGAAGTCAACGGTCAGCCCTGTGAACCCTACGAACTGCTGGTGCTCGATGTGCCCGAAGAGGGGGTAGGCGGCTGTATGGAGCGCCTAGGCCAGCGCCGGGGCGAACTGCAAGATATGCGGGTCATGGGCGACGGTCGCGCCACGCTGGAGTTTGTGATTCCGGCCCGGGGGCTCATCGGTTTTCGCGGTGAGTTTATGCGTCTGACTCGCGGTGCGGGCATTATGAACCACAGCTTCTCAGACTATCGCCCCCTCTGTGGCGAGATTGAAGCTCGCCGCAACGGGGTGCTAATTTCCTTTGAGGAAGGGGTAGCTACCTTCTACGCCCTGAAGAATGCAGAAGACCGAGGGGTATTTTTCATTACCCCTGGTACCAAGGTTTACAAGGGCATGGTTGTGGGCGAACACAACCGCAACCAGGATCTCGACCTCAACATCTGCAAGAGCAAACAGCTCACCAACCACCGAGCCGCTGGCGGCGATGAACTGGTGCAGCTCCAGACTCCGATAGATATGAGCCTAGAGCGGGCCCTTGAGTACATTGGCCCAGACGAGCTGGTGGAAGTCACCCCAGAGTCTATCCGCCTGCGCAAGCTGTCTAAGAAGCTGGCCAAGCGTTAGGTTAGCAATTCCGCAAGCCTTTGCGTCGATAGTTTGCCAAAAGCGTCTACATCTCGCCTGCCCTTTCTGGCAGAGCACTAGGGTGTAGGCGCTTTTGGTTTATAAGAACGCTGGGTTGCCGGGTTGGTTGGGTATGCTGAAGCAGAGTCGCCAGCGGCACGCACATTGGGGAAAACAGGTTTGAAACGGTTTACACAGTGGCTAGAGCATCGCTGGGTTAACCCAGCCTATGTGGGTTGGATCCTTCTAGGGCTGGCGCTGTTCTTCTTTGCGGCGGCGACCAATACTCTCGCAGGCTGGCTGTACGTGATTAGCGGCGTGATGCTGGCGCTGCTGCTGATTGCGGCAGTGCTGCCGCCCCGGAACCTGCAAGGTTTAGTGGTAACGCGATCGCCCATGGCCCCCGTTACCGCTGGGGTGCCGTTAGATATCGAGCTTCAGGTTCGCAACACTCAGCGCCAGAGTAAAGGGCTGTTTCAGATCATCGACCCTCTGCCTTCGCAGCTAGGGGCTGTCGCGATACATGCCGTGGGCACGCTGCCCCCAGGGCAGCTCCACACCTGGCGGTATCCAGTACCTACCACGCGTCGGGGTGTCTATCGCTGGCCAACGGTAGATCTGCGCACGGCGGCCCCCCTAGGTTTGTTCTGGTGTCGGCGCACAGTGCCTGCTCCTGCCACAGCCGTGGTCTATCCCCAGGTGCTACCCCTAAAACGCTGCCCCTTACTAGATACTGTTGGCCAACGCCAGGGGCAGCACTGGCGCTACAACCCTTTAGCTAAGGCCGATACCCAGGGAGTGACGCGATCGCTGCGCCCCTATCGCTGGGGTGACCCCACCCGGCTGATTCACTGGCGCACCAGCGCCCGCTACGGTGAACTGCGGGTGCGCGAGCTAGAAAGCATAACCGCCAGCCGAGAAATTCTGATTGCCCTCAATACCGCCGCGCGCTGGAGCGAGGAGAGCTTTGAGCAGGCAGTAGTAGCAGCAGCGTCGCTCTATACCTACGCCCTGAAGCAGGGGTTCACCGCAGCTTTTTGGGTTCCCCAAGCAGACACTCTGCGAGACTCAGCCCGAGTAATGCATGCTCTGGCTGAGGTAAACCCTGCTCCATTCCAGAATCGCGCCCTTGCACTACCCCAGATATCCACTATTTGGCTCACGGCTGCGGGTGCCCAGCCCGTTGTCCTCGCTGCTGGCAGTCGACAGCTGGTCTGGGGCAACGGCGACAGCCTCGCCACTTCGGTAGATGCCTTAAGCACAATGCAGATAGATTCTGAGCTGCCTTTAGAACCTCAGCTCCAAGCCAACCTATCGCAGATGTCTAGTTGATCCAGTTGATTAAGACATCTGGCAAAGCAAGTTCCCGCACCAAAGGACTTCCCGACAGCAAAATATCCTAACGATTTGCTTACCTGCAATCGCTAGCTAGAGATTCAGCATCATACCCAACCAAAGTGGCCTGGGGAAGGGCTATTGACTGGCTATCCACACATTCAAAGCGTTATGTTTACCCGTGGGACGGCTGAAAGACAAAAAGGCGTTGCTGATTCAGGGTATGAAGCGACGGCTCAAAGCTTTGAAAACTCATTCCGGATTTCGCAAATTCATACTGCCATTCAGCAACGCCGACAAAAAAATAGACAAAAAAAAGGAGAGCTCAAACGGCTCTCCCTACCATCAGGGTGCATCTAGTACCATATTAACCGAAAAAATGCATGGGGGGTGAGACCCCCCATTGAATTTCCTCTATATTTTTTCAGTCATCATTGATTCAGCTTCTGGGTAAGCAGTTGATTGCTGAGTTTTGGATCCACTCTGCCGCTGCTGCGCTTCATGAGCTGGCCGACGAAGAAGCCCTGGAGCTTTTTCTTGCCGCCGCGATAGGCCTCAAGCTCTTCAGGATGGGCGGCTAGCACCTCATCGATCATCGCCTCAATCTGCGCCGGGTCAGAAATTTGACTTAGCCCCCGCGCTTCTACCATCGCTTTTGGGGAACCGCCCTGGGTAAGCAGCTCGGGCAGCAGATCTTTGCCAATTTTATTGCTGATGGTGCCCGACGCAATTAGCTGCACTAGCTCGGCTAGGGCGACAGGGGTTAGGGGCAGCGCATCGATGGAGACTCGCTCGGTGTTGAGATAGGCGGCGATGTCCTGGGTAATCCAGTTGGCGGTGAGTTTGGGGTCGGCACCGGCGGCCATCGCCGCTTCAAAATATTCGGTGATGGCACGTTCGTCGCTCAGCACTCGGGCATCGTAGGGGGAGAGGCCAAACTCGGCCTCGTAGCGATCGCGCTTTTGGGCGGGCAGCTCAGGCAGTTCCGCCCGCCAGCCCTCTTTTTGCTCTACCGACACCACAATGGGCGGCAGGTCGGGTTCAGGAAAGTAGCGGTAGTCGCTGGAGCCTTCCTTAGAGCGCATGCTCTTAGTGCGCTGGCTGCTTTCGTCCCACAGGCGGGTTTCTTGAATGATTTTCTCGCCGGTCTGGTTGGCTTTGGTCTGCCGGTCGATTTCGTACTCGATCGCCTTTTGAATGGCGCTGAAGGAGTTCATGTTTTTGATCTCCACCTTGGTGCCAAACTCCTCTTGGCCTACCGGGCGCACGGAGATGTTGACATCGCAGCGCAGGGAGCCCTCCTGCATATTGCCGTCGCTAATGCCCAGGTAGCGGACGATGCGGCGTAGTTCCTGGGCATATTCGGCGGCTTCTTGGCCAGTGCGAATATCGGGTTCAGAGACAATTTCGATTAGCGGTACACCCGCTCGGTTGTAGTCAACCAGAGAGTAGGTGGAGCCAGCCAGGCGATCGCTGCCCGCGTGAACCAGCTTGCCCGCGTCTTCTTCCATGTGCAGGCGAGTGATGCCGATGCGCTTGCGAGTGGCCTCTTTAGTCTTTTTGTCGATCAGCTCGATCTCAAGCCAGCCGTGCTCGGCAATGGGCAGGTCGAATTGGGAAATTTGATAGTTCTTGGGCAGGTCGGGGTAGAAATACTGCTTGCGATCGAACTTAGAGTAGGGCGCGATCTGGCAATTTAAGGCTAGCCCGGCCTTGACGGCATACTCCAGCACGCGCTGATTGAGCACCGGCAGCACCCCCGGCATACCCACCACAATGGGGTCGATGTAGGTGTTAGGGTCGGCCCCAAAGGCCGTAGAGGCTGGGGAGAAAATTTTGGTTTCGGTGCACAACTGACAGTGGGTTTCGAGGCCAATGACGGCTTCGTACTGAGTTTTAGCGGGCTGAGTTTTGGCGGGGGCCGCAGTGGTCATAAACCGCTCCAACGGGGAATTGCATTCTTAGAGTAACTATTGTAGCCCTGACGGGGTAGGTGGAGGGGGTAAGGAGTGAGGGGTAAGGGGGTGGGGAGTGTAGGGGTGAGGAAGATGGAGGGGGTGGGGGAGTGAGGGGATGGGTGTTAGGCGTGGTTGCCAGGCGATCCCATGGAATGAGCGGTGGTTACAGCAGAGATCCCAGGATCATACCGAGGAGAATGACGAAGCCGAGTTGGACATTCTGCCGAAAGATTTGCCCGTAGAAGGTGAGGGGTGGCTTGTAGCGGCTGAGCAGGTAAGACTGGCGTGACCACACAATTAGTGCGGCGGCTAACCCCAGCCAGTAGGGGAACGCGAGGAACAGCAGCAGGCCCAGCCAAATCAAGAGTAGCCATGCGCCGAAGAAGCAGAAGCCGATGAATTGGGTTGTGTAGTCGCCAAAGAACAGGGCAGCGGAGTTGACGCCGAGGCGGTGATCGTCGTCGCGATCGGGGATGGCGTAGACGGTATCGAAGCTCAGGGTCCAAAGCACCACGGCTAGCCAGAGAATCCATACCGGTAGGTCTAAATTGTTGGTGACTGCCGCCCAGGGAATTAGCACCGCAAACCCCCAGGCGAGAGACAGCACTAGCTGTGGCACTGGGAATACGCGCTTTGCCAGGGGATAGAACAGGATAAACGGCACGGCCAGCACACACAGCCAAAAGCTCAGGGCATTGAGGTAGAGCGACAGGCCGTAGGCGCAGAGCAGGGACACCAGCAGCACCCCGATGCCCACCTGCACAGACAGATCGCGGGCGGCCAATGGACGGGTTCGGGTGCGAGCGACGTGGGGATCAATATTGCGATCCCACAGGTCGTTGACGACGCAGCCAGCAGCACTGGTGGCCAGGGTGCCGAGAATAATCACGCCCACCAAAGGCAGGGGCGGGCTACCCTCGGCAGCCAGCACCACCGACCACAGGGCTGGAATCATCAAAATTAGCCGCCCAGTGGGCTTATCCCAGCGCAGCAGGCGAATGATGGCATCTAGGGTGGAGGGTTCGGGACGGGTGGAAGGACTCGCCATAGTCGCCAACGATGATTGCATAGGTACATCTTTCAGCATAGCGGCGGTTGAGCCTGGCCCAAAGCACTGGCGACAGGGCACCAGCACGGTTAAGGCGATCGCTCTATGCTGTAGATTTGCATGCCCTTAGCCGTTAGAAAATCCAAATTGATTGGCTCTGTTGAAGTCGCTTTGTTATGCAGCAAAGCTGTGAAGCCGCCCGCACCCAGACCCGACTGGGGCCAAAGGCGATAGCAGGGAAAGGCGGCCAGGGGTGAGGCGTGGTCAGCCAAAGCGGGGACTTCTACCGCCTCAAACTGGGGAAACTTTTTGATCAGCCACTCCACGACCTGCTCGTTTTCTTCGAGGGAGAAGGTGCAGGTCATGTAGGCCAGGTAGCCGCCGCCTGCCACCGTTTGCGTGGCACTGGCCAGAATTCGCTTTTGGCGGCTGGCGTTTTTCTTGATGTTGACGGGGTGAAAACAGCCTAGGGCCTGATCGCCTTTGGCCAAGAGCGACTGCCCGCTGCATGGCGCATCGACCACCACCACTGAGGCGGTGTGGGGCAGCTGTTCAGCAAAGGTTTGAGGGTCGAGGTTAAACACCAGCGAGTCGGTCAACCCGCAGCGTTTGAGGTTAGAAATCAAGATTCTGACCCGCTTGCGGACGACCTCGTTGCACCAGAGATGCTCCGGCGTTAATGCTTTCCAGGCCAGCAGGCTTTTGCCTCCTGGGGCGGCGCAGAGATCGAGCACTGACTCTGATGGGGTGGCGATCGCGCCAAACACCGCCGCAGAGAATACCGAGGCCATATCTAGGCAGTAGTAGGCTCCGGCCTGGTGGAGATCGTGCTGGCCGGGGCGCTGGTCAGAGCTGAGGCGATCGACCCAGGGGGGCTGCCAGGGTAGGGGTGGGGCGATCGCAAAGGGCAACACCTCTGGCCGGGGCTGCATCCACACAATGGCGGCAGGAAACGGCTGGGGGTTGATGAGAGCCTCTACAAAGGCAGCGCGATCGCGCTCCTCATTAAATAGCCGACGACTCAGTTTTAGCAGCAGGTTAGATGGTTCGCCCATAGGGCAGGATTATGCCATAGCCTGAGGGGATAACCCCATAGATGCAAAGCTGGGCCGCAAATTCTTTCTCAGAGCTATTGCCCTCAAGTCAATCAATCGTTAACTCAATTTCTATCTAAAGAAGTACAAGCTTATAAAAAAGTAATGCCTAAGACAATTTAATAGCGACAGCGCCCGCACCAGACCTTGAACACACAGAAGTAGATCTACCTAGCTGACTACCTTCTTGGCTAGTGAACAGAGATATTAACCCAGTTTTAACTGATCCCCGACAAGTTTACGTTCGCTAAAGTTTTCAAAATCAACCATTCACATAATTGTGAATCCGCCTAAAGCAAACATGAAGAAAACATAAAGGACGTTTGGCAATTTTAACGGCTACAGCCTTGAAAAGGCTAGATGTTTGGGCCTTGGGACAGATGATATTCAATTTTTCACGAGTGAAAATGTAGAAGTTATGTGCAGCTTTTAGGAAGCCACTATGAAATCAGCGCAGTGCCGGGTGTCATCTTGTAGCCGCTGCCGTTTTTATACTCCAGAGGGTCGGCGAGGGGGGCAATGCAGTCAGCTGGGAGTGCCGGTAGAAAGCCGGTGGGAGCCGTGCTCCCTGGCTGTTCCCGTGTTCGCGCCACCGCTGGTGGTGATGAAGCCTTTAGACTTTTTGCCTCAACCCTTGGAGCTGAGCTTTCCCGAAGTGTCTCTAAAGGCTGCGCGGCTAGAGGCGGCGTTAGAGGCTCCCTCTGTGCAAGGTCATCCAGAAGACACTATGCATCCCGCTCCTGCCCGAGCGTGGCGCTGAAGCAGCGGCGGGCATGCTCTAAAATTTAGAGCGCAGGATCTATCTCATCCTTTTTCATGAACAATCGAGGTGTTTGGATAACTAGCTCTGGTGCAATGGGTCAGGGTGAAGTGAGTGCCGGTTGTCTACAAGCTGCGATCGCCTGATGCCGCTGCGCTACGCCATTGTCGGTACCGGGGCGGTCGGGGGCTACTACGGAGCCCGGCTACAGCAGGGCGGTGCCGAGGTGCACTTTTTGCTGCACCGCGACTACGATCATGTGCTCAAATCTGGCCTGGCGGTAGAATCGATCGCCGGAGATTTTACCCTGCCCCATGTGCAGGCCCACTGCACCACCGCTACTATGCCAAACGTTGATGCGGTGGTGATTGGGCTCAAAACGACGCAAAATGCTCTGCTGGCAGACCTGCTGCCGCCTCTTTTGGGGCCAAAGACGGCTATTTTAACCCTGCAAAACGGCTTTGGGATTGAGGCTGAATTGGCGGCCTGGGTCGGCGATCGCCCCATTTTGGGCGGGCTGTGCATCATTTGCGCCAACAAGATTGGCCCTGGCACCATTCGCCACCTCGACTACGGCAGCCTGCTGCTGGGCCAGCATCACCCCGATCACCAGCCTGCTAGAATTTCGCCCCTGCTAAAGCAGATCGTGCAGGACTTTTCAGCGGGAAGCATCCCTGTGGAAAAGGTGGAGGATCTACGCCTAGCTCGGTGGCGCAAGCTAGTGTGGAACATTCCTTTCAACGGGCTGTCGGTGGTGATGAATGCCACCACCGACGAAATGATGGCCGACCCGAACATTCGCCTGTTGGCCGAGCAGCTGATGGAAGAGGTGCTAGAGGCAGCCCGGCGCGATGGTGACGCCCTTTCGCCGGGTCAAAATCGGCATTTGCCGCAGGCATTAGTTGCTCAGATGCTGACGCACACGGAGCAGATGACTCCCTACCGCACCAGCATGAAGATTGACTCTGACGAGGGCCGCCCCCTGGAGGTAGAAGCCATCTATGGCAATGCTCTACGAACCGCCCAGGCGGCGGGGGCAGCGGTGCCGAGGATTGAGATGCTGTATCACTTGCTAAAGGCGATCGATCGGCGGCAGGGGTAAGCGGGTGAGGCCGCAAGAAACGGGTGGTATGGCAGGAAGGCGATCGGTAGATTGGGAACTGTCGTTAAACTTTGGCCGCTCGTCCTATGAATGCTGTGATGGAACCTGCAACCTACGACGATGAGACCTACCGACAGATTGCTGAGGCGATCGCATTTTTGCGTCAAAACCATCTCGACCAGCCCGACCTAGCCGCCGTAGCCCGCCATGTGCACCTCAGCGAGTACCACTTTCAGCGGCTGTTTACCCAGTGGGCGGGCATTAGCCCCAAGCGATTTTTGCAAAACCTGACTGTAGACTACGCCAAGGCCAAAATTGCCGAAACCAAAAGCCTGTTGGATTTGACTGGGGATGTGGGCTTGTCGAGTCCAGGTCGTTTGCACGATTTGTTTGTCACCTTAGAGGCCATGTCGCCCGGCGAGTTTAAGGCTGGAGGGGCGGGCTTAGAGATTCGCTACGGCATTCACGCGACGCCGTTTGGGCGTTGTCTGCTGGCGAAGACCGCGCGGGGCATCTGCAATCTTCACTTCTTAGAGACGCCAGACCAGGCGACGGCAGCGCATCTGCTGCGGGCAGAGTGGCCGGGGGCAACCCTTGTGGCCGACCAGCCAGGGACTGCAGGAGAGTGCAGGCGCATCTTTACCCCAGACCCCGATCGCCCCTTGGCGCTGACAGTCAAAGGCACCAATTTTCAAATTCAGGTGTGGCGGGCGCTTTTGCAGATCCCTCTGGGTGGGCTGACGACGTACCAGGGCTTGGCGGGGGCGATCGGTCGGCCCACGGCGGCAAGGGCGGTGGGCAATGCTGTGGGGTGCAATCCGGTGGGTTATCTAATTCCCTGCCATCGGGTGATTCGAGCATCGGGGGAGTGGGGTGGCTACCGCTGGGGTACAGCGCGCAAGACCCTGCTGCTGGGCTGGGAAGCTGGTCAGACCCAGGCCCTCATCTAAGGGGGCCTCTCGCTATCGCTCTTTTCAACCCCAACAAAAGAAGAGAGCCCAGACTTCAATCAGGGAAGTTTGGGCTCAGAACTCTAGGCTTAGTCTTTTAGCGCGGGCAAAGTTTACTCCGCCGAATCTCCAGATTCACCGGCTTCGGGGGCAGCAGCTACCGGCTCAACGATGCTGTTAGCTTCGGCTTCGGCGGCTTTTTTGCGGTCTTCGCGCTTTTTGCGATCGGCGGCCAGCATGTCTTTCATCACTTCTTGGGCCTGAGCAAATTTCTCAAGGTTGCTGCGGTAGAGTTCAACGTCTTTTTGCAGCTTGTCGGTGGAAATATTGAGCTTGCCGCCCAGGGTATTGAACAGCGCTTCGACGGTTTCCTTGTTTTTGAGGTCGTCGCCCGAAGCGACCGATTCTACCAGGGTGTAGAGACCAATGCCAAAGGGACGGCTGTACTTAAATTTCTCTTTGTGGGCGATCGCCGCCAGGGTGCCGCGCAGGCCATCGCCACCGTCGCCCAAATTCTCAAACTGCCCCTTGAGATCGTCTAGGGACATGCCGCTGACGGTAGATTTTACCGCCTCGGCATCGCCGCGATAGTGCTCGGGGGTGCTGTTGATCGAGCGGCACAGGGCATTGAAAATGGAGGCTTTGTCGCTCTCAGGCTCGTAGCCGACCATGAAGCGATCGAAGGTGGTGACGATGCCGAGGGCGTAGATAGGGTCGTAGGCAAAGTCGGCGTTGACCGACAGCAGGTGCATTTCGACCATAAGCTCATCTACCACCCGTCGGTAGATGGAGTTGATGGGGCGAGTGTGGTGGGTGTAAAAGTCGCGCTTAGCGTCAGATACGGTGCGTACGGGTGCGTTGTTCACAGCCTAGGGTTCAAATATTACAGTTCTTATATTGTATTGTCTCGCGGGACTGTGCCTTTGCCAACCTATCGGATGCAGGCGGGGATCAATGCTACTTGTGTTTAATTGATGGCAGGTTGGCAAGTTAGCGGGTTGGAAGGTTGGAAGGTTTGGACGTTCTAACTTGCCGACGTTGGCTGCGGTGGGAAGATCGTTACAGCCATTGAGTTTGCTTTGCCTGACTGGACTAACGACCTAGCTTTTTGCGAATTTTGGCGGTGGTGCGCTGGAGCCAGAGGCGGGCCAGGCGGGATGGGGTGAGGTCGGGAATGTCCGCAGGGTGCTTGGCTCGATGGTCGAAGAAGTGGTTAATTTCGGCCAGAATGACCTCTAGCCGGGGCAGCAGGGCCGGAGCGCGGTAGGGGGCTAAATCCGCAGGGGACATAGCCAGGGGAGTAGGCGTTTGCAGGGCGGTGAGGATGCGATCGCAGTCGTACCCCGCTGAGTACACCCCAATCTTGTAGCAGTTGAAACCTGGATCCAAGTAATCCGCCAATGCCCCGTTGACGCTGGTAAACACCTGGCAACCGCAGGCCATCGCCTCCATGGGCGGCAAGCCAAACCCCTCGCTTACTTGACTCAGCGCCCAGTATTCTGCCGAGTCGTAGAGAAAGATTTTGCTGCGGTTAAACAGCACCGACAGGTCATCCACAAACCCGGTCAGCGTGACTACGTTACAACGGCTGTCCAATGCTGGGATAAGCTGATTCAGCAGATAGTCCGACGACTTGCGCACCTGCACCAGCACGTCGATATCCCTGGGCTGCTGCTGGTTGGTGAACTCGGGCGAAATGTGGTTAGGCAGGTAAAAAATCAGCCCGTTCGGTCGTTTTTGCCCCCAGTAGCCCATCGAGTTGCGGCTGACGGTAATAATCGGAATATCCCCCGGCAGGGTGAATCCGTAGCCGCTGCTGTGGGCGTGGTACACCACTGGGTAGCCCCGCAGCCGTTTGACCAGCCGAGGGATGTGAAACCCCCAGCTAATCACAAAAATGCTGTTGTCCAGATTAGGCTGTTGAAGCAGGTCATCCAAAAACAGGGTGTCGGGTTCGCGCTGGTCGTAGGTGACTACCTCGGCAGAGCAGACCTGTTGGGCCAGCTTGAGGGTCTTGAGCTCGGCAAACAGCCCGCCGCAGTGATAGCGCTTGGCGGTACCAGGGACTAAAAAATAGAGGTGGCGCATGCGGTTATCGCTGACTTGCGTTGAGTATGGTTAAGCCTACAATGGCTTCAGCGGCATCGTAGCGAATCACAATATCTTCATTAGTGAGTTCGCTATCTTGGGCTGTTTGGGGTGGATTATTGAAATCGATGTAGAGTACATCGGCTTCAGCGTCGTAGACAATAAAAAAGGGCTGCTTGGGTAGATCATGCAGCAGGGGCAGAAATTTGAGGTAGGTCTGAGCTTCTTGATAATTAGCTATGGCCATAGTTGCTGCCTCTGATTTAATGAGTTGATTTTACGGGTTGAAAATGCCGTTATAACAAAGCCATCATCTTGAGTCTCCTTGTAAACCACCACCAAGAACTTTCCGCTCTCTAGCTGCCGAATAGCCATTAACGCGCTTTCGTTTCCTGCTCGCACAATATCTGGGGCTGCGATAGTCTGCAAAACCAATTCTTTTTTGTCAGCAATATCTGCATGACGTTGAATGATATGCTGCCATCGTTCATTGGGCAGACGAATGGAAATGCCGCTGATCGAAGGAGCTATATTCATTCAAACCGAGGCGCTGCCCTGTAATTTTAAACGGCTTTGATGCGGCTAAACTCGCCAACTTCCCGCAGGGCATCCAAAAAAGCGTAGAGGGCTGGAGTGTGGAGCGCGTCTTTGAGAATGGTGGCTCCGATTGGGCGGGAGATGGGGAAAGGCATCGGGACTATCTGCACATCGGGCGGCACAGGCTCGGCGGCGAGGCGCGGTAGAATGGCGATGCCTAAACCCTGCTGAACCATGGCCACCATCGACGAGTCGTGGCGAATGCAGTAGGCAATTTCTAGGGGATGTTCTTGGGCACCCAGCACGGTGCGAATGCGCAGGCCACAGCTGCTGTGGCTAGAGCCAATGATGGGCATCTGGCGCATGTCATCGACGGTGAGCTTGCCGCTTTTGGGACGATAGCCGGGGGGCAGCAGGGCCACATAGTCGTCGTCAAAGATGTGCAGGGTTTCAACGTCGTCGTCGTTGACGGTTTCAGCGACGCAGAGGTCAACTTCGCCTTTGACCAGCGCCTGCTTGAGCTGGTGCACTTCGTCCATTTCGTGGACGCTGATGGCGATGGTGGGGTAGCGGCGGTGCAGACGGGCGATCGCCCCCGGCAGCACGTGGGTTGCCACGCTGCGAAAGGACGCAATTCGCAGGGTTCCTCCCTGGACGCCACGGGCCTGGTTAGCCTCGCTGCCAATGGTGTCGAGCAGGCCCAACACGTCACGGGCGTGGGCGGTAATGCGATCGCCCACCGGGGTCAGCCGCGCCCCGTGACGACCGCGCTGCAAAAGAGTAATACCCAGCTCGTCCTCTAGGGTGGCGATCGCATGGCTGATGGTGGACTGGGTGACCTCAAGCTGGAGGGCGGCTTCGCTGAAGTTGCCGCACTCGGCGATCGCCACCAGGGCACGGAGCTGAGAAAGCTTGATTCTGCTTGGGTTCATGGTGACTCCAAAGACCCTAAACGCCTATTTCAAGGCTACTGGGTGGTGTTCAAGCTCACCCATCGATTTTTTGCATAGATCCCATTCACGTCATGCTTTGTTACAAACTGACGCCCCGGATACATTAAGGACATCGGCAGCCCTGGTTCACGGATGAGGTGCCTCCTCCTCAAGGTAGGCGCTCTGACCAGTCAGCCGCAGACGTTGCATTCTTACCCTGTGCATCTTCCCTTAGCCCTGGCCTCCAGGGCTGACGGAGTCTGCTGGCTAAATACCAGACCCTCTCTCCTGATAACCCTCTGCAATTACTCTAGTTGAGCAAGACTATGAACAGCACGACCCGTACTTCCAATTCCGATCTCAGCCGTCAGCGTCAGCGCCTTGAAGCCCTGGTACAGCCCACCCAGCGCCCCTCTGGCCTAGGCCGGGTGCTCAATACCCTGGGCGATCGCCTGCTGAACTTTTTCACTGGCACTGAAGAGCTGCGCATTTGGCAGAGCACTCGCAATGGTCACCAGGTCTGGTTTGCCCACGACCCGATCACCAATCGCACTCGCTCGTTTTATTCTGAGCAAGATGTGCGCCACTGGCTCGACAATCGCTACGCTGAATAGTCTGCGCCGTCGAGAACCATGATGGAATACCCCGACGCAGAAGATGAGGCGCGATGTCGGCCTCTCCAAACAGGGCAGCAAACCCGAGCTTAGGCCGGTCTTGCTGCCCTATTTAGTATTCAGCGTTTACCAACCGCCCTCGCCGTTGCTTTGACTGCGCAAATACTGGCTAAACTGGCTGACGCTCAGCGGGCGGGCAAAGAAGAACCCCTGACCAAATTCGCAGCCCAGCTGGGTGAGGGATTCTAGCTGAGGAAACTGCTCGATGCCTTCGGCGATCACCTGGATATTGAGGTGGGCCGCGAGGTGAATAATGGTTTCAACGATGCCGTACTGCTGCGGGCTGTGGTGAATGTTGGCGATGAAGCTGCGATCGATTTTGAGAATATCCACCGGCAGCTGTTGCAGGTAGCCGAGGGAGGAGTAGCCGGTGCCGAAGTCATCAATGCTGAGGCGAATGCCGCGATCGCGCAGGGTTTGAATCATCGGCACCACCTGCTCAGGGTTCTGAATCACGACGGTTTCGGTGATTTCGAGCTTGAGGTTGGCGGCGGGCAGACCGCTGTCGTTCAGAGCGCTGTCAACCTGGGCTAGAAAGTCGGTCTGGGCAAACTGAAGGGCCGACAGATTGACGCTGACCACGGCATCGGCGTTGATTAGGCTGCGCCGCCGCCAGCGCTGCATTTGGGTGCAGGCTTCCCTCAGCACCCAGCCCCCGATCGCCGCCATCAGGCCCGTATTTTCGGCGATGGCAAGAAAGTCGTCGGGAAACAGCAGCCCCCGGTCGGGGTGGAGCCAGCGCAGCAGGGCTTCGCAGCCCATCAGCCGCTGGGTGCCGAGGTTGACGATGGGCTGGTAATGGAGCTGAAATTCTTGCCGCTCAAGGGCTAACCTCAGGGCAGTTTCAATCTGGAGCGAGCGGCGCACACTGAGGTGCATGCCCGGCTCAAATAGGGCATAGCCCTGGTTGTTAATTTTGGCCTGGTACATGGCGGTGTCGGCATCGCGCAGCAGCTCGTCGGGGTGGTGGTAGTGGGGGCCGCCAATGACGATGCCAATGCTGGTGTTGGTAAACAGCTGATGCCCTTGAATGTGCAGCGCCTCGGTAAACCGCTGGCGAATGCGCTGGGCCACGGCAATCGCATCCCCCGTCTGGTCGAGGGTGGTCAGCAGAATGGTGAATTCGTCGCCGCCAAAGCGGGCCACCACGTCGGTGGGGCGCACGCACTCCTGCACAATGGTGGCCACCCGCTTCAGCAGCTCATCCCCCACCCAGTGGCCAAAGGAATCGTTGATCAGCTTGAAGCGATCGCAGTCTAAAAACAGCACCGCGTATAGCCCTGGCTCGGGCTGCCCAAACTGCTCGCCCAGGTGGCTCAAGAACTGGCGGCGGTTGGGCAGCCCGGTGAGCGGGTCGTGCAGGGCCTCGTAGGCCAGCTGGTGCTGGGCCTGCTGGCGCTCGGCAATCTGCTCTTGCAGCGATCGGTTGAGCTGCTCTAGCTGCCGCGTGCGCACCTGCACCTGGTTTTCTAGATTATCGTTGAGCCGCCGCAGCTCGGTTTCCATGTGCTGGCGGTAGGTGATGTCTTCGAACAGCACAATAGCCCCCTGGGGCCAGTCGGCGGGAGGGTTGGCACTGACAGCTAGGGATTCTAGCCGCAGCTCGTACCAGCGATTGCCCCGCTGCCGCTGCTGGTTTGGTATGGCCTGACCTCGACAAACCCGCTCCCACAGCTGCTCCCAAGCTCCGTCCTCAAACCAGTCGGGCGGCAGGGCGGCGGCTAGGCGATCGCCCGTCGCCAGTCCCAACCATTCGGTAGCTAAGGGATTGGCAAACCACACGGTGCCATCCGCCGCTGCCGCCACCAGACCCAGGGGCAGGCTGCGGGCAATGGCCGCCTGAATCGCCTGCGATCGCCCCAGCTGCTCGGTCAGCTCGACGAGCTGGGTCAGGTCTGAGGGGCGATCGCCCGGCACCAAGCTAGGCTGATTGAGCGCCGTAAGGGGCCTGGGGGGCTCGGACAGCCGCACCTCGGGCGGGTGACGATGCCGCAATGCCGTCGTCATCTGCCGCAGCCAGCGGGTTTGCCGCAGCCAGTTCTGTCCTAGGGTAAGACCGCCCACCGTACTCAGCAGCAGCCCTGGCCCGACCACCGGCAGCCACAGATTAGCCCCCAGCAGCCCCAGGGCCGCCCCCCACCAGCCTGCCACCAACATGCCCACCAGGGCGCTCTGCCGCCAGAGCGATGCACGCGGCGTTCCGTTCTGAAAGCGCCGCTGTAGCCTGAGGCTGAGCCCTAGCCCGAGGAAAATTGCTCCGGCCCAGCTGCCGGGGGCTGGGTTCAGCCAGCGCTGGCCCAGCAGGTTGTCCACTAGGGCACCGTGCAAATACACTCCACTGGCGGGCGGACTGGCATTAAAGGGCGTCACCCAGTCATCGAGCCCTAGGGCCGTGGCCCCAACCAGCACCACTTTGCCCTCAAACACCTGGGGCGGCACCCGACCCTCCAGCACATCCACAAACGAGTAGGTGGGCAGCGTCTCGGTCTCACCGGGCCAGTTCACCCACAGGGGGCGATCGAGGGGCGGCAGAGAAACGGCCTGCTGGGTCAGGCTGAGGGCTTCTGCGGTGGCAATGGCCAGGGCGGGCTGGCGACCCATCATCGGGTCAACGCTGTGGATATAGCCGTCCTGGCGGCGCTGCAAAATATGGCCACTGGCTAGGGCCGCCTCGCCCAGGGTGGGGGTTGGCCATAAAGGCTGCCCATCGCGATCCCATGCGGAGGCCAGCAGTACTGCGGGGTGGGCGGCGATCGCCTCGGCAAACACCCCATCGTCGGGGCTGGGCTCGCTAAACAGCAGGTCAAACACCACCACCTGGGGCGGCGCAGCTTGCAGACCTTGCATCAGTTCTGCGTAGCGGCGACGCGGCCAGGGAAACGCTCCCAACGCGGCCAAACTGGGTTCGTCAATGGCAATCAGCACCACCTGGTTGGCCCAGGGTCGCTGCCCTCGCAGCCGAAAGCGCAGTCCATACTCGGCCTGCACCAAAGGCATCAACAGGCCCAGCTCGCTCAAACTCGCCACCATCAGGCTGGCGAGGCTTAAGGACAGCAGCGATTCTACTCCCCGCCTAGATGGGTTAGAGAAGGTAAATCGCATGGACTTCCTGGCGGCCAAGGGGAGTGATCACTACAACCTCGACTCGCAACCGGGCCGTCGCCACCCGCGTCAGGCGAAATTCGCCCTGGCGATCGACCAGCTGGGGAGCGCCATCGACAAATACGGTATTGACCGGATCGACCCGACCCGTGAGCGTCACAACGCGGGTGTTGTTCTCAAACGTGACGACGCGCTCGTACTCTAGGCCGGGGTCATCTCGCAGGGGTACGGGGGCAGTGGGGGGCTCGCCGGGCCAGATCAGGTTTTGGTAACCTGACGGCACGGGTACCGACGCCCCGACGGCGCTGGTTTCTACCGCACCCGTGAGGGTGGCGATGCCGGTTTTGCCGTCCTCCTGGACGCTGACGCCAAACTCGGTGCCGCGCACGCCGCTGATGCCAGCGGGGGTTTCAATTTCAAATTCAGAACCCTGGTGGGTAAAGCGCCGTAGCTGGGTGCGCACCTGTCCTCGCGCCACGTTGAGGTGGGTAATGCGACCGCCGTCGGCGGCCATCTCCAGGGTGCGAATGCGCAGCTCGGTGCGCTCAGAAACCTGTAAAAAACCGACATCGGTATCCACATCTAAAACGGCGGCCGATCGCGACCCCGTCCGCAGCCCATCGCCTACTTCGCTGAGGCGATCGCCCGATTGAGCGGGGGCGCTACTGCGAGGGCGCAGGATGGTCACCTCGCCCTGCATCTCACGCACCGACAGCCCCCGCTCCACGCGAATGGGCAATGCCTGTGTGGCAAAAGACACTGCCAGCACCGCAATAATACTGACTCCCCCTAGGGCCAGCTTGCGCCGCCATTGGTGAGGCCTACCGAGGATATAAGCCATGGGCCGTAGTAGATGATTGATCATGTGTATTATTTACCATGATCTGGATTGGCCTACCCTGGCCTGCGTAGTAATTCTTCAGCCTTTATACGTATTTTTAGGGGTGTTGAGCGCAGTTTTTTGAGCTAAAAGAAATTTTGATTTTCGGTGCGGTTTTGTCACCCGCTACAGACCTGGGCTATCGTCCCAAAAGCCGGGCAGGTCAGCAGCGAGGCAGTGTAGCAATTGTTGCATCGCCGCTCTGGGCTGCGAGGCTCCATTGACGCGGCTCAAACGGCGCGGCCCTGAAGTAGCGCCACGGTCTGGGACGAGGCCACTACTTGGTCATACCAGGCATTGGCTAGCTTTTCGGTAAACTGAGCCGACTGCACCCAGTGCAGCACCAGCTGTTCCCGCAGTTGCTCAAACAGGTGGGGATAGTGGGCTTCAATCCATTCGGTCTTAAAGGCCATCCAGTTCATCACGACCTGGGGAGTGACTTCGGGGTGAAACTGTAGACCATAGATATTGCTGCCGATGCGAAAGGCCTGGTTTTTGCAGGCCTCATTGGTGAGCAGCAGCTTTGCCCCAAGGGGCAGATCGAAGGTGTCAAAATGCCACTGCATCATCGGCATCCCCGCTGGGTAGTCTCGAAGCCATGGTTCTTCCGCAGCGGCGGTCGGAAACAGCGGCGTAAAGCCCAGTTCGGGAATGTCATTTGGGTAAACCCGGCTACCAAAGGCTCGGGCAATCAGTTGAGCACCCAGGCAAATGCCCAGCACCGGCTTACCCTGGTGGTGGAATTTAAGAATTAACTCAACCACTCGCGCCAGGTGGGGAAAGTTTTCGTCTTCGCAGGCGTTCATGGGGCCACCGAGCACAATCATGCCGTCGTAGTGGCCGTGGGGCGGAGTCAGACTCTGGGGCACGAGCCAGGTGTGCAGCCAGGCACCTTTGACCTCTAGATATCGGCCCAAAATACCGACGGGGTCAGCTTCGACATGTTGAACAACCAGAATGTCCATGGGTGAGGCCCAGCCTTCAGATAGATGCTCGGGGTTAAATCTGCTTTTTCAGAAATTTTAGGCGTCAAGCTTTGCCTAGATGCTTCCAAGGGGCGAGCTTGAAACTTGTTATATCAAGTTATCTCAGAATTTTTTGAGATTGGCAAATAATTCTCTCCAAGTTGTGACCTTTGTCCCAGCAGGGGTGTTTTGGTGATGGGGGCGATCGCCAACCGCCAAACCAGTCATTTTGGCTCGGCGGTCAGCGATCGCTATTTACATATAGGCTACCTGAGGTCAGCTACAGCAGGCCAGAGGTGTCGTTAGTCCGGCGAGGGTCATTGATGCTGCGGTTGGCATCAGCTCGCCGATCGGAGTCATGATCATGGGAGACGGTAGACTCTAGCCGATGCCAGGCATCTTGAATGGCGTGCTTAGCTTTTTCCCAGCCGAGGCGGCCATTGTGGCGGCGCTCGTAGTCTTGCCGCAGGTGGGGCTCGGCCTGGCCAAAGGTCATACCTTGGCCAGCGTAAGTGTTGTAGCCCTCATAGCCCGTGCGGTAGGCAGGGCTGTAGTCATCGTATTCGTAGTTCGCTTCCCGGTAGGGACGCGAGGCAAAGTTAGTCCGCCAATAGTCATCCTCTGCTTTGTAGCGAGAGACGTTGCTATCGACGCGAGTCCAGGCATCGCGGCTGGCGTGGCGAGCTTTATCCCAACCGAGGCGATTGCCGCTGTGCTGACGTTCGTAAGCTTCTCGCAGCCGAGGCTCAGCGGCGTCGTAGGTCAGCCCCTGCTGGGAGTAATTGCCGTAGCCCTCGTAGCCGGTGCGGTAGGCGGGGCTGTAGTCGTCGTAGCTGTATTCAGACTCAACATAGGGCCGCTTTTTGTAGTTGTCGCGCCAGTAGCTATCCTCTACGGTGGGGTCGGCTTTTTCCGCCGCGCTTTTGCCCGCCAAACCACCCGCCACTGCACCCACGGCAGCGCCGACAACGGCCCCTACCGGCCCCCCAACAACGCCGCCGACAACGGTGCCGACTGTGCCTAATCCGGCTGCGCCAACGCCAGTGCCAACGGGGTGTGCACCGGGCTGGCCAGTGATGGGATCGGGATTGGTGTCGGGATTACGATGCAAATTTTTATCGCTTTTCATGGTGTCGAAATTCCATATTTAAGAGCAGCGCTTTGTGCGGGTTAACCACAAATGGCAAATGGTTCGCACCTGACGCTTTGGCTACACCCTATGAAGTTTTGAAGTGAAACAAGTCGGTAGGATGGCAGAGTTTGATCTATGCAACCGGAGGGAGTTAGGGCCGTATCTACAGCTACAAAAGCGACTTCGTCAGCCTGTTTTACTAGGCTGAAATGTCTGGAGTCGTTCTATGGTCGGCATGTTAACCCAGGCGCAGAGCCTGGCAGAAAGGGCCAAGGCCCTCGGCATCAAGTTTTTTCTCGTGTCCTATACCGATTTGCTGGGGGGTACTCGGGCCAAGCTCGTGCCCGCCTCCCAAATTGCGGGGGTAGAAAAAGACGGTGCTTTTTTCTGCTCCTTTGCCTCGAACCTGGGGCTGGGGCCAGAGGCGGCAGAAATTGCCGTAGTGCCCGACCCCAATTCGCTGATTCAGCTACCCTGGGAGCCGACGGTGGGCTGGGTGGCCAGCGATGTGTATTTTGAGGGCGAACCCTTCCCCGCCGCGCCCCGGATGATGCTCAACCGGGTGATCGACCAGGCGGCGGCCCTGGGCTACACCCACAAAACCGGGGTCGAGGCCGAATTCTTTTTACTGCGGCAGACCGAGACAGGCTATGCGATCGCCGACCCCAAAGACACCGCCGAGCGCCCCTGCTACGACCAGCTCAATCTGATGCGTCAGTTTGACCTGATCTCCACGGTCGTCACTTACATGGAAGATCTGGGCTGGGAGCCCTACCAGTGCGACCACGAAGACGCCAACGGCCAGTTTGAGCTGAACTGGGCCTACAGCGATGCGCGAACGACCTGCGATCGCCACGTGTTCTTCAAATACATGGTCAAAACCCTGGCCGAGCAGCGGGGGTTCATCGCCACCTTTATGCCCAAGCCCTTTAGCCACATCACCGGCAACGGTGGCCACGTCCACAACAGCCTGTGGCAGGGCAACACCAACGCCTTTGCCGAAGGGGCCGACGAAGGCGGGCTTTCGCCCATTGGCTACAACTTTTTGGGCGGCGTGCTGGCCCACGGCAAAGGGCTGACGGCCCTCTGTGCCCCTACGGTCAACTCCTACCGCCGGTTGGGGGCCAGCAGCACCACCTCCGGCAGCACCTGGAGCCCCCGCTACATTTCCTACGGCGGCAACAACCGCTCCCACCTAATCCGCATTCCTGACAAAGGCCGGTTTGAGTGCCGCATGATCGACGGCGCGGTCAACCTCTACCTCGCCACCGCCGGAATCTTGGCGGCTGGGCTAGAGGGCATCAAGCAGCAGATCGACCCCGGTCAGCGCATTGACGAAAACCTGTTTGCCCGAGGTGACGAATTTCCCAACCTGCAAACCCTGCCCCACAACCTCTACGAGGCAATGGCCGCCCTCAAGCAAGATGCCCTGCTAATGGACACGATGGGAGAACTCGGGGCCAAAACCTTCCTAGAAATGAAGACGAAGGAATGGAACGCCTTCAACGCCCAAATCACCGCCTGGGAAATGGATCAGTACGTGAATATTTAAAGGGTGAGGGCAAACGATTGTTCGACGCTATCAGGGGGGTAGCCGGTGGGCAGTGCCCACCGTACCGCTGGCCTAGCTCCGCCGCAGAGAAGGATCGGTTGATTTGCAAAACATAGGTTTAAACCGATGATCGCTCGCTCCTTTCCGTGAGGTGAAGGACGACGGAACGTCCTTCTCGTAGGGGTCTGGGGGGACCGAAATCCCCCCAGCGGCAAATTGGGCTTTTCCCCTTAAACTCTTTCAACGTCGGTTAGTCACTTGGTTAGGGTGCATCCGCGCAGCGATGCACCCTACAGTTTCTATTTGCAAGGGCGTAAATCCGCTATGTCTTCTACCATTCACACCTACAATTTCCCCACCCGCATTCGCTTTGGGCCAGGGGCGCGGGCCGAACTCACCGCTGAACTCACCACCTTAGGCATTCAGCGCGTCCTGATCGTTACCGATAAAGATGTTGCCCAACTCCCCTGGTTTCCAGATCTAGAAGCCTCCCTTGCAGCCTTTGATGCGGCTACCTTTAGCGGGGTTTGGGGCAATCCCGTCGTCTCCCAAGTCAACGCTGGGTTAAATGCTTGGAAGGCCCACGGGGCCGACGGCATTGTGGCTGTGGGGGGCGGCGCGCCGATGGATGTAGCGAAGGCGATCGCCCTCATGGCCAACCATCCCGGCCACCTGTTCGACTACGAAGACGGCAATAGCACCCGCCCGATCGATCAGCCGATTCCCCCCACCGTTGCCATCCCTACCACGGCGGGCACCGGCAGCGAAGTGGGTCGCAGCACGGTAATTTCGGACGACGACACCCACGCCAAAAAGATTATGTTTGACCCCCAGCTCTTGCCAAGGGTGGTGCTGGCTGACCCCGAACTACTGCTGGGGCTACCGGCCAAAATCACCGCCGCTACGGGTATGGATGCGCTCACTCATTTGATTGAGGCGTTTCTGGCCAAGGGCTTTAACCCTCTGTGCGACGGCATTGCGCTGGAGGGCATTTATCTGGTGGCGCAGAATTTGAAGGCCTGTGTGGACTTTGCTCAACGGCTGCGGGAGGGGGAGAGCTTCGATGAGACGACGGCGGCGGCGCACCGGTTGGCACGGGGGGGAATGCTGAATGCGTCGATGATGGGAGCGATCGCATTTCAAAAGGGGCTCGGTGTCACCCATTCCTGCGCCCATGCGCTTTCGACGGTCTACGATACCCACCACGGCTTGGCCAATGGCATTATGCTGCCTGCGGCGATGCGGTTTAACCTATCGGCAGCGCCCGATCGCTTTCTGCGAATGGCGCGGGTGGTGCAACCAGGGGTGACGGATGGGCAGGCATTTGTCGATTGGATTGTGTCGCTGTCGGAGACGATTGGGATTCCGGCCTCACTGGGGGATCTGGGTGTCAAACCTGATGGTCTCGAACCGTTGGTGGCGGTGGCGATGAAGGATGGGTGCCATCCACTAAACCCTAGACCCGTTGTAGAGGAGGACTTCTACTCCATCTACCAGGATGCTTTTTGACTACCCTTTCCCCGCCAACCGTAGGGTGCATCCGCACAGCGATGCACCGCTCAAGCAGATTCTCTGCTTTGCTAATTTCCTGCGATCGCGGTGCACAATCTTGGGTCAATGGCAAAGTCTGCTGCTGGGGCCATTTCGCTGGCCCCAGACCCCCATCGAGAAGGACGTTCCGCCGTCCTTCACCTCACGGAAAGGAGCGATCGCCCATCGGTTTAAACCTATGTTCTGCAAAGTAATCTGTCCTGCTCTGCAATCGGCCTAGAACAACCGTAGGGTGGGCACTGCCCACCATTCTCCAAGCTAAAACCGACGGTCTTCAAGGTCAAAATCTCACGTCCATTGCTCAATACCCAATCTCTCGAAAGATCGCGTTTGCTATGGCTGACCTGCTCTCGATCATCAACCCGGCTACTGAGGCGTTGATTAAAGAAATTTTGCTGGATGATGGCGCTGCTGTCGCCGAAAAATATGTCAGAGCGCAGGCGGCGCAGCCGGAGTGGGCGGCGCTGCCTCTGGCCGATCGCATCGCGCCCATTCTGCGATTTCGGGCATTGCTGATCGAGCGGGTAGATGCTTTGGCGGCGCTGCTCACCTCTGAGACGGGCAAGCCGATCGTCCAGGCCCGTAGCGAAATTCTGGCGGTGCCGGGGCGGATTGATTTTTTTGTGCAGAATGCCGATCGCGTGTTGGAGCCAGAGCGGGTTTACGCTGAGCCAGCCAATGCACTGCCGGGGATGGGGATGCTGGAGGAGGTGATCGCTCAGGAGCCGCTGGGGGTGATCGCGAATATTTCGGCCTGGAACTATCCCTATTTTGTGGGGGGCAATGTGTTCATTCCGGCGCTGATGATGGGCAATGCGGTGTTGTACAAGCCGTCGGAGTTTGCCACGCTGACCGGGGGGGCGATCGCAGACCTCCTCCACGAATCCGGCATTCCCCAAGACATTTTCATTTCTGTAGTTGGAACCGGATTGACCGGAGCTGCCCTTTTGGAACAGCCTATCGACGGTGTTTTCTTCACGGGCTCCTACGCGACGGGGCAGAAAATTGCTGTGGCCGCTGCCTCTAAGCTAATTCGCACCCAGCTAGAGCTGGGTGGCAAAGATCCGGCCTACGTCTGCGCCGATGCCAACGCGGCAACAGCGGCCGCAGGTTTGGCCGATGGCGTGTTTTACAACAATGGCCAGAGCTGCTGCGCGGTGGAGCGCATCTATGTCCACGCCGATATCTATGACGAATTTCTAGAAGCGTTCATGGAGACTGTGCGGGGCTTTACCCTGGGCGACCCCACCGCGCCAGAAACCTACCTTGGCCCGGTGAGCCGCAAGCCCCAGCTGGATGTTTTAGCGGATCAGGTGGCGGATGCTGTCGCCAAGGGTGCCACGCTGCGCTGCGGTGGGCAGCAGCTCGATCGCCCCGGCTGGTACTTTGCCCCCACTGTGCTTACCGAAGTCAACCACACCATGACCGTGATGCAAGAAGAAACCTTTGGCCCGGTGATTGGCATTCAGCGCGTTTCTAGCGATGATGAGGCGATCGCCCTCATGCAAGACACGCCCTATGGGTTGACGGCGGCGGTGTATGAAACGGATAGGGAGCGGGCTGTGGGGATTCTGCGCCAGCTCAAGACGGGGAGCGCGTACTGGAACTGCTGCGATCGCGTCAGCCCCCGCCTGCCCTGGAGCGGGCGGGGCCACTCGGGTCTGGGCACCACGCTTTCGCTGGCAGGGCTGTCTACCTTTTTGCAGCCTCGCGGCTGGCATTTGCGGGCCAGCTAATGAGAATTTTAGATTTTGGACATTAGCTGCCAAAGGCTCAGACCCCGGCCCTGTGATGTAGGCAGGGTTCAAGCCAAAATCCAAAATCGCCAACCCAAAATCGTCATGGTTCGGCCCTCGCCCAGTTGCCGGGCGGCTATCCGCCACGGAGCAACCAGGGGGTTCCGTGGCACCATAAAGCCATCGCATTCAACCTTGGCCTATGAGTTCCCCAGTTCAGTCTTTCTACACCTGGTACAAAACCACTCTCGAAAATCCTAAATATCGCTGGATTATGGTGGGCGCAACCCTGCTGTACCTGCTCAGCCCCATCGATATTCTCCCCGACTTCATCCCCGTGTTGGGTGTGGTTGACGACGCTGTGGTGGCCTCTATGTTTATCGGGGCGCTGTCGCAGATTGTGCTGGCTGGGTTGACCAATAGACGGCAGTCGGGACTGCGGGCCGACACGCCCGACGCGGCCCACACCACGGTAGATGTCAACTTTGACTAGCCCGCGATCGCAGTTCTTCAAATTCCCCAGTAGGGGCGTTGTACGGCAACGTCCCTACAGTTATCTCTGAGCCTGGGCGATGGTCAAAGACCGGCCTTGAGAGCCAACGCCCCACCAAAACCCCCAATCCAAAATCCAAAATTTAAGTATGCCTGTTAACAAAGACCCTCAGCCGTCGCGATCGCGCCAAATCGCCAACATCGTTCTCTGGGCGGCCACCGGCCTGCTGCTGCTCAACATTGTGTTTTCAGGATTCTTTGGCAGCCAGACGGCCCGCGAACCCTACAGCATGTTCATCCACCGCATTCAAGAGCAGGAGGTGGTGCGGGCCTCGGTGGGCCAAAACGAAATTCGCTACCAGGTCAAAGACACCACCACGGGCGAACCGGGCGATGTGTACAGCACCACCCCCATCTTCGACCTGCAACTGCCCCAGCTGCTCGAAGACAACGGCGTTGAGTTTGCTGCCGTGCCGCCGCCCAAGGGCCAGTGGTTTGGCAGTCTGCTGAGCTGGGTGATTCCGCCGCTGATTTTTATCGGCGTGTGGCGGTTCTTTATTGCCCGTGGTGGCGGTGGCCCTCAAGGGGCGCTCTCCATTGGCAAAAGCAAGGCCAAGGTCTATGTGGATGGCGATGCGGGCAAGATTACCTTTGACGATGTCGCCGGGGTCGAAGAGGCCAAGACCGAGCTGGTGGAAGTCGTCGATTTTCTCAAAACCCCCAAGCGCTTTACCGACCTGGGGGCCAAAATTCCCAAGGGCGTGCTCCTCGTCGGGCCGCCGGGAACAGGTAAGACCCTGATGGCCAAGGCCGTCGCTGGTGAGGCAGGCGTGCCCTTCTTCAGCATTTCGGGCTCTGAGTTTGTAGAACTGTTCGTTGGCGTTGGGTCTTCCCGCGTGCGCGACCTGTTCGATCAGGCCAAGAAACAGTCGCCCTGCATTATTTTCATTGACGAGCTGGATGCGATCGGCAAATCGCGCTCCTCTAACGGCATGTACGGCGGCAATGACGAGCGCGAGCAAACCCTCAACCAGCTGCTCACTGAAATGGACGGCTTCGACGCAGGTGCTACCACTGTGATTGTGCTGGCCGCCACCAACCGGCCCGAAACCCTCGACCCCGCTCTGCTGCGCCCCGGTCGCTTCGATCGCCAAGTCCTTGTCGATCGCCCCGACCTCAAGGGCCGCGAAGCCATCCTCAAAATCCACGCCAAGGATGTGAAGCTGGCCGAAACCGTCGATCTTAGGACCACGGCCACCCGTACCCCAGGGTTTGCCGGGGCCGACCTGGCCAACCTGGTGAACGAGGCTGCCCTGCTGGCTGCCCGCCGCAACAGCACCATTGTTGAGCAAGAAGACTTCAGCGAGGCGATCGAGCGGGTGGTCGCCGGTCTAGAGAAAAAGAGCCGCGTGCTCAATGAAAAGGAGAAGAAAATCGTCGCCTACCACGAAGTCGGCCACGCCCTGGTTGGGGCCATGATGCCCGGCACCGACGAGGTCGAAAAAATCTCCATCGTGCCGCGCGGCATGGCCGCCCTGGGCTACACCCTGCAATTGCCCACCGAAGACCGCTTTCTGCGGGATGAGGCCGAGCTAAAGGGGCAAATTGCTACCCTGCTGGGCGGGCGATCGGCGGAAGAGATCATCTTCGGTAGCATCACCACCGGAGCCTCCAACGACCTCCAGAGGGCTACCGACCTAGCCGAGCAGATGGTCACCACCTACGGCATGAGCCAGGTGCTCGGCCCCCTCGCCTACGATCGCGCCCAGCGTAACGCCTTCCTCGACGGCGGCATGCCCAATGCCCGCCGCCCGATCAGCGAAGAGACGGCTAAGGCGATCGACGAAGAGGTAAAATCCCTGGTCGAAGAAGGCCATCAGCGCGCCCTGAGCATTCTCAAGCAAAATCGAGAACTGCTGGAAACCCTCGCCCAGCAGCTGCTAGAGGCCGAGGTAATCGAAGGTCCACCCCTGCGCGAACAGCTCAAGCAGGTACAGGAACCCCAGGCGATCGGGTAGCGCCATCCGACACCCCAGAGAATCCGAAGGTATGGATTCCCTGGGGTGTTTTTTCATGAATAAAACTGGCCTAGGGAATTGCCGTGACCCATCATCCCCTCTGCTACAGTATTAGTCGCCTCAATCCTTAATCTCCTTGAAGACCTGTGGTTGCCGTTAACGACATCTACCTGCTGCGCAACATCTGGTACCACGCTATGCCCAGCCGCGAGCTGAAGGCGGGCAAGATGGTAGCTAAAACCCTGCTCAATGAGCCAATTCTGTTTGGCCGCACCAGTCAGGGCAAAGCCTTTGCCATTCGAGATATTTGCCCTCACCGTGCGGTGCCCCTTAGCTGTGGCCGTTTCGACGGCACCGAGGTCGAGTGCTGCTACCACGGTTGGCGCTTCAACGAAAATGGTCAATGCACCGAAATTCCGTCGCTGATGCCCGATCAGCAGATGGATCTGAGCCGGTTTGACGTCAACAGCTACGAGGTTAAAGAAGTCCAGGGCAACGTTTGGGTCTATATGAGCGATCGCGCCAGCCCCCAGCCCCCCCGCTTCGATGTGCCCCGTGTGCCGGGTTTTAGCGACGATGTGCGACCTCAGGTCACCTACACCATGCGCTTCCCCTGCTACATTGACCACGCCGTGGTGGGGCTAATGGATCCGGCTCACTCGCCTTTTGTGCATCGCTCCTGGTGGTGGCGCGGTGCTACTCTCAGCGACGAAATCAAGTGGTTTGACCCCTCTCCCTACGGGTTCACCATGCGCAAGCACCGCATGGGCGAAAATATGGGCTACGGCTACTGGCTGATTGGCGGCGTGCCCGACAACGAAATTATCTTTTATCTGCCCGGCGTGCGCACCGAAGAAACCACCACCTCAAAGCACCGGGTGGTCAACTTAACCACCGTCACCCCCCTCACCAACGACCAAACCGATGTCACCTTTGAGCTGTACTGGGATCTGCCCTGGGGCAACCTGCTCAAGCCAATTTTGCCGATGATGATTCGCTCATTTTTGGGCCAAGACCGCGACGTGGTAATCAAACAGCAGGAAGGGCTCAAGCACGAGTCAGTGCTGCGGCTGATCAAAGACTCTGACACCCTGGCTCGGTGGTACTACCAGCTCAAAAAGGAGTACCAGCGATCGCAGACGGAAGACCGCGAGTTTGCCACCCCCGTCAAAACCCAGCTGCTCAAGTGGCGGGCCTAGAGTCGGTGAGACATTCCGTTGGAGCCCTGTTCCCCCGATACTACTGAATCGCGTCTCTAGGGTAGGGTGGCGACAACGTCAGACCGCCAATCCTGGGGAACCCCTGGTGCTAGAATCGTCGCCTGATAGGGAATTACTCCGACGCGATCGCCCCCTAGGCACTGAGCCGCAGCGTAGGACAGATCGAGGGAGCGATCGCCGATGTACGGGCCGCGATCGTTGATGCGGACGACCACGCTCTTGCCGTTGAGCTGGTTGCGCACCTTGAGGTAAGTGCCAAAGGGCAACGTCTTGTGAGCCGCCGTCAGGTCGTTTTGGTTAAAGGTTTCACCGGTAGCCGTCTGCCGCCCGTGAAAGTAAGGGCCATACCAGGACGCTGTGCCGTTGAACGTCTGGTGGGTTTCGCCGAGACCGTGGGCTACCATCTGCACCTGACTGGGCTCTAGGGGAGAGCCTCCGAAGGCCAAGCGGATATTATTCACCCATGCGATCGCCTGGAGGGCTGTTTCGCTGCGGGATGTCTTAGCTGGGCCAATTGGGGCTGACGTAGCTTCGGGCATGACAAATACAGTCTTGCCATCGACCTGCGCGGCGGCCAGAGCCTGGCTTAATTTTGGGGTAAGCCCGTTGGGGTTGGCCTCCAGTTCAGGCACCGCCTGCCGGATTTGGCGAGCAACCTGATCCGCCGCCGGACGGGACGGCACCTGCCCAATCGCTACATTCTTGACCCGAATGGTGAACCCTTGGGCTGGGTCGCTGGCGTTTGCCGAAGCCAGCCTGCCACAGGCCGCAGAGGTAGGGTTTACCTGGGTTACGCCGCTGCCCATGTGGGCGTTCGCTCCCTGGCCAACTACAGCCACGGCGGCAGTAGCATGCCAGATATGCCAATCTACCGCCGCCGCCTGCGGCCAGCCCAGCTGGGGAAACAACTGAAGGGGCTTGTAGATGGTGGTTTGCAGATGCAATGGAGAATAAGGTGAGGCGCTTAGATCTACCGTAGCCGAGCGCTGCAGAGCAGTGGCTGCATAGGGGCTAGCCCTTTGCAACGCTATAGGGGCGGGTGAATTGAGATAGTGCGGTAGAAATGCAGCCCAGAAAAGTCCAAATAACGTCATTTATGCGTGTGCAGAAAGCAACACCCCTGGCCCCGCACAACCGCACCCTAGGGTGAAGTCAGCCGCAAGCTTGGGCCATGGGCAAAGTAAAAGAGCTGCTCTAGCTGCCGCACTTGCTCAGCAACCAGGGCAAAAAGCTGATTTTTAGGCCTATTCGCAGGATTGCGATTAGTTTTTTAGCCTATCACTTAAAATTTGTATCTGCAATCACACTTTAGTGATGGGCAGGGCAAACGCATACTAATTCAGGGCCAACGAAGGAATCAGGAGTTCAACGATCAGCAGCCTGTAAAATGCCGATATTTTCGCAATAAGGTACTCCAAAGCGGGTCTTACTGCGAGAATATCGGAGTATGCGTTTGCCCTGTAGTGATGGGCTTTAGGCTATGTCGAAGTGTGTCTATGGGTAGTAGGTAATCTCTGACTGTAGGCAGAGGCATCAACTAACCCCTTAGAGATCTGAATGTACGACTGACTCTGGGGATAGATTCAACCCAGAGAGATCGGCCTAACGCAGAAGAATGATCTGGGGGTGCGATCGCACCCCCAGACTACCTAAAGGACGCTTGGGGTTGCTGAGCACAGGTATAAATCAAAAATCCAACACCTCTCGTAGGGGGAAACAGCCGTTTCCCCCTACCCAAATTCATGCCTCAATTCAGTAACGCCGGAAGTTTTTGTCTAAAGCCAGCTTTGCAGTCTCCCAAAGTAGCAGCCCCATCTAAATGACGCCAACAGAGGGAGTCAGACGGGGCTGGAGACGCAGTTAGGAGGTATCTTGCGTCCAGCATATCTGCGGAATCGCCCGGTGAGGCCTTCCCTTAACAAGTTTTTAAGGCTCGGGCTGGAGTGGTTCCCAGGGGGATTGCTTCGCGAGTTGCCAGGGCTACTGGCGTGACAGACCGCCAACTGCCAGTTTGACGACTGTCCCAGGGACGGTTGACTGAGCTTTATCCCTCCATAAAGCTTCGGTAAAAGGCTGGGGTCTAGGTATCGAATATAACCTCGGGTGTGAAGAATCACACTATGCCTCCTAGAGCGTAGATAGCCCGTCAAGGCGAGCTTTTACCAATGGGCGGGCAGGAGTTCTGTTACCATCCTAGGTTCTGTTTCAGCTATGAAGGCAACCCTGATTCGAGTCTTTATTTGGCCCAGCGGTGCCGCAATACTGGTGGGATTGAGTGTGTTAAGTTTGCTACTGCTTCACTGGCCCCATGCTGAGGCTGAACAACAGGCCAGCGGCAACCGAGACGAGTTTCCCGGTCAGCGGCGGGGGGGCGGCACCCACTGGGTTAACGACCGACACAGTGACACTATGGCTTAAAGACTGTGGCTCGGCAGGCCCAACGGCTCTGGGGGTAGCGGAGGCAATCTGGTCGGTAAAGACTTCCGGATAGCGCCGATTATTCCCTGTATATCTCTGCATTCAGGGAATTATGAGTCAATGCCTGCCATTGCCACTTCTACCGTTGTCGGTCTAATCCATGGTGCATTCTCGGGTCTGGCCGTTTAGGCAACAGCTTCAACGCTGGGCCTTGCGGCTTTCTAAACCGATTAATTTTGGCAGTCGAGCCGTGCTGGTTTCTAGCCTGCTCGCCCTGACGCTGGTGTCTGCGGGCAAGCGACTACAGCTCTTCGAAGCCCTGGAAACCTCTAGCTTTGACCTGCTGACTCGGCTACTGATTCAGCAGGCTCCTGACCCGCGGCTGCTGATCGTGGAAGTGACCGAGGCCGATTTAGAAGCCTATGGCTGGCCCCTGTCTGACCAGGTGGTAGCCAATGTTATTGCCGAGTTGCAGCGCCACGATCCGGCGGTGGTAGGGCTCGATCTGTACCGCAATACCCCCCAGGATATGCCTGGCCAAGCAGCCTTGGCCCAGGCCTTTGCCGATTCTTCAAAGGTGATTGGCATTTTTAATGTGGGTAAGCAGGGCACTGGCATTGAGGTGCCCGCTCCCGCCACTTGGCCCGCCGATCAGGTGGGGTTTAACGACTTTGCCATTGACCCGGATGGGGTGCTGCGCCGCAACCTGCTGTACGTATCCACCCCCGACAATCCTGCCTACTCGTTTCCGCTGCGGGTGGTACTGGCCTACCACGCCGATTTAGAATTTCAAGCCGATCGAGGCCACGATCTGCTGCGCATTGGGGAGGCGGAGTTCCCAGCCCTGCTGGCCAGGGATGGCGGCTACGCCAATGTCGATAACCGGGGCTATCAGGTGCTGATGAAGTATCGCACCCCCTACGAGCCGGCCCCCACCCTCACCATTACCCAGGTTTTGGCCGGAGCGGTGCCCCCCGACTGGGTGCGGGGCAAGATTGTGCTGATTGGCTCTACCGCCTCCAGCCTCAAGGATGAGTTTTTTACCCCCTTTAGCCATGAGCACTCGGCCCGGTTTGTGATGGCCGGGGTTGAGGTACATGCCCAGAGCATTAGCCAGCTGCTCGATGCGATCGCAGGCACCCCAGCCCTCTATCGCTTTTTGCCCCAGTGGGGCGAGTTTCTCTGGCTGCTGGGCTGGACTTTGGTGGCTGGGATAGTGGGCTGGCGGGTGCGTCGTCCGAGCCTGCTGCTGTTGGTCAGCGGGGCCACGGTCTTGGGCATTTGGGGCCTGAGCGCTCTGGCTCTGGCCAACCTGCTGTGGGTACCGACGGTCGAACCCGTGACGGCCTTTTTGCTGGCCCTGGGGCTAGTGCTCACTCAAAAGGTGCTCTACCGCAGCAGCTACGACCAGCTCACCCTGCTGCCGGGGCGCGATATGTTTTTGCTGCAAGTGCAGCGGGCATTGAGCCAAAAACCCGCCACAGCGGTGACGGTGGTGTTTCTCGACATCGATCGCTTTAAGCTGATCAACCAGTCCTTTGGGCACATTGTGGGCGATCGCGTGCTGCAAACCCTGGCTCAGCGGCTGCGAGAGTTTTTGCCAACCTCGGCTCAGCTGTCGCGGGTGGGGGGCGACGAGTTTGCCTTTTTGCTGCCGGTGCACGACCAGCCCACCGTAGACCAGTGGCTCAACCGACTGCAAACCGAGCTGTCAGAGCCTTTTTCAATCGCGCGGCGGCGGCTCTCGGTGACCAGCTCCATGGGGGTAGCCATGGCCAACAGCGAGCATCCCCCCACGCCCGAAGACCTGCTGCGCGACGCCCACACCGCCATGTACCGGGCCAAGGCGCTAAATGAGTATCGCTACGAAGTGTTTGCCAGCACCATGCACGAAGAGGCCGTGCGCCGACTGGAGCTCGAAAGCCACCTGCTCAGCGCCTTTGAAAACAACGAGTTTTTGCTCCACTATCAGCCGATTGTCTGTTTGCAAAGCGGTCGCATTGCCGGGTTTGAGGCGCTGGTGCGGTGGTACCGCCCCGAGGAGGGGTTTGTGTCGCCGGGGCAGTTTATTCAGGTCACCGAAGAAACTGGGCTGATTGTGCACCTGGGCCAGTGGATTTTTCGGGCCGCCTGCACTCAGCTCAAAGCTTGGCAGCAGCAGTTCCCCGACCATCCCCTTACCATGAGTATTAATCTGTCGCGGCGGCAGCTGCACCAGGTAGATCTGGTAGATCAGTTTGGGGCCTGCCTGCGCGAGCTAAATCTGGCTGGCAGTCCAGTGCAGCTCGAAATTACAGAAAGTATGATCATGCGAGATGTGGATGCCGCCACCGACCTCATGCACCGGCTGAAGCAGCTGGGGCTAAAGCTGGCTATCGACGACTTCGGCACCGGCTATTCGTCGCTCAGCTACCTGCACCGTTTCCCTACCGATACCCTAAAAATTGATCAATCTTTTGTCGGTCGGATGGATCAAAGCGGCGACGATCGCGAAATTGTACACACCATTATCGCCCTGGGCCAAAAGCTGAATATGGATCTGGTGGCCGAGGGCATTGAAACCGAAACCCAGCTCAACCGGCTGCGGGCCATGGGCTGTCGGCGCGGCCAGGGCTACCTATTTTCTCAGCCCCTGGGCCGCGAGGCCGCCACCGCGCTCTTGGCCAACCCCTGGCCCTGGCTCAGAACAGGTCTCCCCGACGAGGCCCAAAAGGCTTGAAAACAGGCCATGCTTGGTCATCGTTACATAACACTATGTTTTGTGCAGAAGTAATAGGATGTTGGGGTAGGCTTTTGTGCTTCAGGGCACAGTTATAGAGAGCCTTAGTTTTAGAGGTTGGTGGCCAAGCTGCGCTCGTTCTGAGAGCTAATACACTCTATGAGCCAACTAGCCTGGGTTGTCGAGATTTAGACCCAGCTAGACTACCCGCGATTCCTTGAGGAATTGCTGCGTAAATCGCGGTGATTATGCCGCGGTTGGCGGTAGCCGTGGCAGCAGGAACGACTGGCCTTGACCGCCGACCTCAGTTGACCAACAGGAGGTCAAATCATGCCCATTGCCAGTATTAACCCCGCCACCGGAGCGGTGTTCAAGGAATTTGCCCCCTTGAGCGAGGCCGAAATCGAGCATAAGCTTGCCCAAGCCGCCCAAACTTTTCTAACCTACCGCCAGACATCCTTCGACCAGCGCGCCACCTGGCTGCGCCAGGCCGCCCAGGTGCTCGACGACAACAAGGCCGCCTACGCCAAAATCATGACCCTGGAGATGGGCAAACCCCTGGCCGGGGCGATCGCCGAAGTCGAAAAAAGCGCCCTGGTCTGCCGCTTTTACGCCGACCACGGAGCCGAATTTTTGGCCGACGAACTCGTCACCACCGACGCCAGCCGCAGCTTTGTGCGCTACCAACCAATCGGCCCGGTACTGGCGGTAATGCCCTGGAACTTCCCGTTCTGGCAGGTGTTTCGCTTTGCCGCCCCGGCCCTGATGGCGGGCAATGTGGGGCTGCTCAAGCACGCCTCCAACGTGCCCCAGTGCGCCCTGGCGATTGAGGAAATTTTCCATAAGGCGGGGCTGCCCGAGGGGGCGTTTCAAACCCTGCTGATTGGGGGCGATCGCATCGCTAAACTCGTCACCGACGATCGCATCAAAGCCGCCACCCTCACCGGTAGCGAGCCCGCCGGGGCCAGCCTAGCCGCCGCCTGCGGGCAGCAGATCAAAAAGACCGTGCTAGAGCTGGGGGGCAGCGACCCGTTTATCGTCATGCCCAGTGCGGATTTGGAGGCGGCGATCGCCACCGCCGCCACCGCCCGCATGCTCAACACCGGCCAGTCCTGCATTGCCGCCAAGCGGTTTATTGTCCACGAGGCGATCGCCGAGCGCTTTGAGCAGGGGATGACCGAAAAATTTGCGGCGCTCAAGGTGGGCAACCCCCTCGACGAGGGCGTTACCGTTGGCCCCCTGGCCACCCCCGACATTGCTGCCGAGCTAGAGCAGCAGGTCAACGCCTGCCTGGCCCAGGGAGGTACCGCGCTGATTGGCGGCGATGTCGCCGCGCTGAAAGCCCAGCTGCCCGCCGATTTGCAGAACGGCAACTGGTTTCCGCCCACCATTCTCGCCGCTCTGCCGCCTGGCACCCCCGCCGACCAGGAGGAGTTCTTTGGCCCCGTGGCCCTGGTGTTTCGCGTAGGCAGTTTGGATGAGGCGATCGCGCGGGCCAACGACATTCCCTTTGGCCTGGGGGCCAGCGCCTGGAGTCAGGACTCCGCTGAGCAAGAGCGATTGATGGCCGAGCTAGAAGCTGGGGCAGTCTTTATTAATGGACTGGTCAAGTCTGACCCGCGTCTGCCCTTTGGCGGCATTAATCGATCGGGCTACGGGCGCGAGCTGGGCCGCCACGGCATTCACGAGTTCGTCAACATCAAAACTGTCTGGATCAAATAGCCCCCATTCACCGTCAGGGCAGACACACAGGTCTGCCCCTACCCCATCACCTCAACATTCAAAATTACTCCCTCTCTCCCCCCAAAACGATCATGAACACCGCCGAATTGCTTGTCCAGTGCCTTGAGAACGAAGGCGTCGAATACATCTTTGGTCTACCAGGGGAGGAAAACCTCCAGCTGCTCCAGGCCCTCAAGCGATCCTCTATTCAGTTCATCACCACTCGCCACGAGCAGGGGGCGGCCTTTATGGCCGATGTTTACGGGCGGCTGACGGGCAAGGCGGGGGTGTGCCTTTCGACCCTGGGGCCAGGAGCGACAAACCTAATGACCGGGGTGGCCGATGCAACGCTCGATCGCGCCCCGCTGGTAGCAATTACGGGCCAGGTGGGTACCGATCGCATGCACATTGAGTCGCACCAGTACCTCGACCTGGTGGCCATGTTTGCCCCAGTCACCAAGTGGAATGCCCAGATCGTGCGGCCCAGCATTACCCCGGAAATTGTGCGTAAGGCCTTCAAGATCGCCCAGGCCGAAAAACCCGGCGCGGTGCATATCGATCTACCCGAAAATATTGCCGAAATGGAGGTGGTGGGAGCCGCCCTGCGCAGAGACAGCCAAGAGAAAACCTACGCCTCGTTGCAGAGCATTCAGCAGGCGGCGGTGGCCATTTCCCAAGCGACCAACCCGATGATTTTGGTGGGCAACGGGGCGATTCGCGCCAGCGCTAGCGAAGCCCTCACCGAGTTTGCTACTCAGCTGAATATTCCTGTTGCCAACACTTTTATGGGTAAGGGCGTGATTCCCTACACCCACCCGCTTGCGCTCTGGTCGCTGGGGTTGCAGCAGCGCGACTACATCACCTGTGCCATGGAGCAGACCGACCTGATCATCGCCGTGGGCTACGACTTAATTGAGTATTCGCCCAAAAAGTGGAACCCCGATGGCAAGCTGCCCATTCTGCACATTAACCTCACCCACGCCGAGGTTGACAGCAGCTACATTCCCAAGGTCGAAGTCATAGGCGACATCTCTGACTCGCTGGAAGAAATTCTCAAGCGGGTGAAGCGTCAGGGCCGCCCTGAGCCCCACAGCCTCAAGATTCGCGACGAAATTCGTGCTGACTACGAGCAGTACGCCGACGACTACGGCTTTCCGATTAAGCCCCAGAAGCTGATCTACGACCTGCGCCAGGTGCTCGACGCCGAAGATATTGTGATCTCTGACGTGGGTGCTCACAAAATGTGGATGGCCCGCAACTACCACTGCCTGCGCCCCAACACCTGCCTGATCTCCAACGGCTTTGCGGCCATGGGTATTGCCCTGCCGGGGGCGCTGGCGGCGAAGCTGGTGCACCCCAACCGCAAGGTGGTGGCGGTGACGGGCGACGGCGGCTTTATGATGAATTGCCAGGAGCTAGAAACGGCCCTGCGGGTGGGCACGCCCTTTGTCACCATCATCTTTAACGACGGCGGCTACGGGCTGATCGAGTGGAAGCAGATGAACTACTACGGCGAGTCAACCTACATTCACTTCACCAACCCCGACTTTGTCAAGCTGGCGGAGGCTATGGGGCTGAAGGGCTACCGGATTGAGTCGGCAGAGGACTTTATTCCGACGTTGAAGCAGGCTTTGGAAGACGATGTACCGGCGGTGATCGATTGCCCGGTGGACTACCGGGAGAACCTGCTGTTTAGTCAGAAAGCGGGCGATCTGAGCTGTTTGATCTAGTGCACGATTTGGATCGGTGAGATGTGTGCATGGGCGGTTGGCAAGTTAGCAGGTTGGAATGTTTGGATCTGTGGGCGATCGCGCTGGCCTTTGAGTCCTGCCTGAACCCGACCTAATCTGCCAAAATCGCCCGGTTAATACTCCAGCACCGTCGAAAAACTAAGGGTCTACCTAAGGCGCGAGGTTTGTATGGTGCTCAATCTGGCAAAGTCACCCTTGGCAAGGAGTATTGGCGGGGTGGGGGCGATCGCAGCCGTCCTTATCGGCGCATCCTATCTGGCCACGGCTAGCGACCCCGACCCCGAGCCCGATCAGACCATCAATCAGCTCAGCATTTCGCCCTGGCAGCAGGGCACTGACCTCGGCTGGCAAGCGGCAGTCGAGGCTCAGACGGCCCAAACTCAGGCCGACTGGCAGCGGGTGAGCGATTTGTGGGGGCAGGCGATCGCCGCCCTAGAGACTGTGCCAGCCACCGACGCCAACTATGCCCAGGCCCAGGCTAAGGCAGAGCAGTATCGAGGCAATCGGGCGATCGCGGGCGATCGCCTCGCCAAAGTTGGCCCTGCTGCCAGCGCTCCGATTGTTAGTGACCTGCAAACAGCCCTGGCCGCCGCCGAGCCCGCCTTTACCTTTGCTCCCGGCCCCAACGCTCGCACCGTAGGGCGCTCTGCCGATGGCTTGGCAACGGTGGAACTGGGGGGCGATCGCGCCACCCTAGTCCTACCTCGTAGCCCACAGGACAAAACGCTGACCATGGCCCAGGTGGTTTACGCCAACCAGTTTTTGGCCTTGGCAGCCCCTGAAGCCGCTGCGCAGCCCTGGCTGCTAGAGAGTCTGCGCAACGTGCAGCGCAACCAACCTCCCACCATTCCGGCTGAGGCTCCCGTAACCTTGAGCGCTGGGGCAGAGTCCCTGAGCATCACCGTGGTGACTGAACCCTAGCTCTCGGTAATTCCCCGGCTGTTTTGGGGCAACTGGGCAAACCGTTCCCCCGAGCGAATAAAATTGAAGCTTATGGAACTCAGCGGTTCCAGTTTCTTCAACTCCAGCCAGGTAATTTATGAGAGCGTATCGGGCCGCCGCCGTACAGATGACCAGTGTGCCAGACTTGGCCAAAAATTTGGCCCAGGCCGAAGAGCTAATCGACCTGGCGGTGCGCCAGGGGGCCGAACTGGTCAGCCTTCCCGAAAATTTCTCGTTTTTGGGCAACGAAGAGGCCAAAATTGCCCAGGCCGACACCATTAGCCAGGCCAGCGAAGCGTTTCTAAAAACCATGGCCCAGCGCTACCAGGTGACCCTGATCGGCGGCGGCTACCCCGTGCCCGCTAAAGAAGGCAAAGTCTTCAACACTGCTCTACTGGTCTCCCCCGAGGGGCAAGAGCTGCTGCGCTACGAAAAAGTGCACCTGTTCGACGTCAACCTGCCCGACGGCAACACCTACCGCGAGTCGAACACGGTGATCTCGGGCCACCTGCTGCCCGATGTGTTTCCCTCAAAGCCCTTTGGCATTTTGGGCCTGTCAGTGTGCTATGACGTGCGCTTTCCAGAGCTGTACCGCCACCTGTCGCAGCAAGGGGCCGAGGTGCTGGTAATCCCCGCCGCCTTTACCGAATTTACGGGTAAAGACCACTGGCAAATTCTGCTGCAAGCTCGCGCCATTGAGAATACCTGCTACGTGATTGCCCCGGCCCAAACCGGCTTCCACAACGCCCGCCGTCAGTCCCACGGGCACGCCATGATTATCGACCCCTGGGGGATAGTGCTGGCCGATGCTGGAGTAGAGAAGGGGGTTGCGATCGCCGAAATTAACCCCGATCGCATCTCCCAGGTGCGTCGCCAAATGCCCTCCTTGGCCCACCGGGTCTTTCCCTAAACCCTGTTTCCTTCGATAGAACAGTCGCTGGAACGATCTCGGTGAACTCTTCAGCGGAAGTAATTTCATGTACATTGGACGGGACGAGTTGTAGCGGTCTGCATGGCAAATTGGATGAGTGGCCTCATCGGCAGCGGCCTGATTAGCAATATTCCCACCGATTTTCTACAGATAAAATCTACGGTCAGCCCATGGCTAGCAGAGCTTTCAGAGGCCGAGGTAGAGCCTCTGGTGCTAGCCAGCGTATTGCTAAGTCTAGTGGTGGTGTATCTCGCGGCCAAGATTGGCGGCGAGCTGTGCGCCCGCGTTAACCTACCCGCCGTTTTGGGAGAGCTGATCGGAGGCGTCATCGTTGGCGTCTCGGCCATGCACTTGATTGTGTTTCCCGAAGCTGGCGGTGAAGTGCAGTCGCTGCTGATGAACCTAGTCGGGATGACCACAGGGCAAGCACCAAGCGAGCTGCTGCGAGTCTTTCAGGGAGAAAGTGAGGTCATCTCTGTCCTAGCCGAGCTGGGCGTGATCATTCTGCTGTTTGAAATTGGCCTGGAGTCAGACCTAAAAGAACTCATCCGCGTTGGCCCTCAGGCGGCGGTGGTAGCCGTTGTTGGGGTCGTTGTTCCCTTCGCTGCCGGTACCGCTGGGCTAATTGCGATCTTTGGTATTGACACCATTCCGGCTGTATTTGCCGGGGCGGCGCTTACCGCCACCAGCATTGGCATTACCGCCAAGGTGCTGGCCGAGATGCAAAAACTCAGCTCGAGGGAAGGCCAAATTATCATCGGCGCGGCAGTGCTTGACGACGTACTCGGCATTATTGTGCTGGCGGTAGTCGCTAGTCTGGCTAAGACGGGTGAGATTGAAATTCTCAATGTGGCTTTCCTGGTCGCTGGAGCCGCCGCATTTTTGGTAGGGTCTATCTTCATTGGCCGCTTGCTCAGCCCCTACTTCGTCATGGTGGTGAACAAGATGCGCACCCGCGGGCAGGTGATTATCAGCTCACTGATATTTGCCTTTGTGCTCGCCTACATTGCTGCCGCCATTCAGTTAGAGGCCATCTTAGGGGCCTTTGCCGCTGGCCTCATCTTGGCTGAAACCTCAAAGCACAATGAAATCGAGGAGCAGATTAGCCCCATCGCCGATATGCTGGTGCCGATTTTCTTCATTGTTGTGGGTGCCCGCACCGACCTGAGTGTGCTCAACCCCCTAGAACCCGCTAACCGAGCTGGGTTGGTGATTGCATCATTTTTGGTGGTGGTCGCCGTTATCGGTAAGGTCATTGCGGGCTTCGCCATTTTTGGGCAGCCGGGCATCAACCGCCTGGCCGTTGGCGTTGGGATGATTCCTCGGGGTGAGGTGGGCCTTGTATTTGCAGGGGTGGGGGCTGCGAGCGGGGTGCTCACCGAGTCGCTTGACGCGGCCATTATTGTCATGGTTATTTTCACCACGTTCTTGGCCCCGCCCCTGCTGCGGATCGTCTTTAAAGAAGACGAGGGAGCAGTTTCTCCTGCTGAGACGACCCCCGAGTTGGAAACCGCTGACGAGGTCGGCTCTTAGCCACAGGTGTCGTTTGAGTTATAACGCTGCCCGGTAACGTTGCTATACTGGGTATGCTTTTGCTGGTGTAGCTCAGTTGGTAGAGCAGCTGATTTGTAATCAGCCGGTCGCAAGTTCGAATCTTGTCACCAGCTTTCTTTAAAGTCCTTCCCCCGTCACTGCATGCTTGAGCTTCTTTAAAGCTCGCCAGGGTGGACTGAGTTTTGGGCTATTGGTAGAGGCTGCGCGATCGCCTTACCCTAGACCCAGGTTAAGGCCACAGCAACTAGCACATCGACAGAGCCGCATAGGACTTGATTAATACCGCAGCCATTTGGTGAGCACGCGCATGGGTCTGCCGGTGTTGGGGTCGATCTGGGGCTTGCTCCAGGCGCGGGCTTCGGCAAAGCCAAGGCGATGGAGAATTTTGACCACCAGGTCGATGCCGGTAGCGGAGCCGATGATGGTGATGTAGATGGGTTCGCGGCTGGGGTGGGTGGGGGCCGGGCTGCCGGGAGGGGCGCTGTAGATTTCGCTGTTGGGGGTAAATTCTTCTGACCTGGAGATACCAATACAATGTAGTCACAAGTGTGACGTCAGCACAGGTGAAATGCATCCATAAGTGTGACATTTACCTTCGGGTGCGGCTCTGTCAGGATTAGGGCATGGGAAGGGCAAGCGACGCACTGAAGCAGGTTTTAGACACCTACAGCATTAGCCAGAATAAGCTGGCGGTGACAATGGGCATTAGTCGCGCCAATGTAGGACGCTGGTACCACGGGCTTGAACCCCAGTGCTGAAAATATCGCTCAGATTACCCAGGCGCTGAAAACGTTGAATGCTTTGGCGGCTAAGGAGTTTGTGCGGCTCTACCTGGGAACTATCGTTGAGGATTAGCTGACAGCTGTTAGGGATGCTATGCCAGAGGATGTCTATTTTGAGGTCACAACACCTTTGGGTAGGCAGGTTCGCACTATGGCTGCCTATTGGGATGTAATTGTCACCATGAAGCATCCAATCATGCGGGGTAAGGAGGCTTTGGTTCAGCAGGCGTTGCAAACACCTATCGAAATTCGGCAAAGTAGAAGTGACCCATCCGTCTACCTGCATTATGGAGTTGAGCCGCCTTAATTGATTTGCGCGGTGGTCAGATACCTCAACGGCGACGGCTTTATCATCACGGCATACCGCACCAGCAAAATCAAAGAGAGAACGGTTGTATGGACACCTTAAAAATTTATTATGACGAGGTCGGTAAAACGCTGACGGTCTGGTTTGGCGACCCCGCTGAGGAATTTATCGCTGAGGAAACGGGTGAAGAAGTGCTGCTGATTAAAAACGAGGCGGGCACGGTGATTGGGTTTGAGCGGTTGAACTATGAGCTAGAAGTGGGTAGTAGCCCCATTGTTGAACTCATCAGCGTTTAGATGGTTTCTGGCAACGGTGAGGATAGGTGCGCTGGAGGGCGTCGCCTCATCGCCCCAGCACCGTTGACACAATCACCGTCACAGTGGCCGCAGCGATTAGGCTAAAGGCGAGTTGCACAACCCACTGGGTTGCCTTCTGGCAGTTGTCAAACTTCTGGTTAAATTCGTTATTTTTTTGGTTGCCTGCTCAACCTCCAGGCGCAACTCCCGCACTTCTTCGAGAATCTGCTGCGCCTGCGTTGGATTGGCGTTGAGGTCGTCAGTGGCTTGGGCCATAGCTGTGCGAGGTGTATTTTCTACTATTTTACCCAAACTCATTGTCAGAGCATTGCGGTTTAAACTGTCGCTCCTAGCTTGCTCTTGCCTCTGGGGCAGGTGCCCCACGCAGCATTCCCTCAGTGCTCAGGTCTTCGTCCAAGGCTTCCCAGTGAATGCCGTAGCCGCCGCCGCAGATCTCCCACTGGGCTAGCTGCTCTGGCGATGCATTCAGCAGTCGCGGATACCAGACCAACGGCACTGCGATCGAGCGGCCATCCATCAGATCGACGCTAATGGTGTCTTCCGTAAAGCGCACATCCCTCACCCGCTCATCTACCTGGATTGCCAAAGCGCCCATGCCACACCTCCAAAAGCCTCTCTTGATGATCTTCAACTAAGGTTTGCAGTTTCCGCAACTCCTTAGCGCTAAATCCAATATTTTTGGCCAGTTCCACAGGCTCTAGCCAAAACTTAGCAGACTCGCGATCGCGATCAACATGTATATGCGGCGGTTCATTAGGCTCATGGCTGTAAAAGTAAAACCTGTACGGCCCCACTCTCAAAACCGTTGGCATTCTGCGGCTCCCTAAAAAGCTCTCTATTGCAAAGAAGCCGGGTTTCTCGAAGAAACCCGGCTTCTAGTCTTACCTTTGGCCTAAACCTTCGCTTCTTCTTTGACCAGCTTTTCCCAGCCTAGGTCTTTGAGGTTATTGTTGCGGCGCAGGGGGCGCGTCACCAGCTCTAGAATGTCGCGGGTGTTGCCAAAGCCGTGGATCTGGGCGAAGGTAAACTCCACCGACCACTTGGTGTTAATGCCGCGCGCCTCCAGCGGATTCGCGTGGGCCATACCGGTAATCACCAGGTCAGGGTGCAACTCTTGAATGCGCTGAATCTGGTTGTAGTTGTCGGGCTTTTCGGTGATTTTGGGCAGCGGAGTACCCATCTCATTGCAGGTTTTCTCTAGCAGAGCCAGCTCTGCTGCCTGATAGCGTTTATCCATATAGGGGATGCCGATTTCTTGCACCGTCATACCGCAGCGGGTGAGGAAGCGGGCCAGGGAGATCTCCAGCAGGTTGTCGCCCATAAAGTAGACCGACTTGCCGCGAATGATTTCCAGGTAGTCTTCTACTGACTCCCAAATTTTGGCTTCGCGCTCTTCCATGCCCTGGGGCTCGATGTTGAAGACAGAGCAGATCTTCTCAATCCAGGCGCGGGTGCCGTCGGGGCCAATGGGGAAGGGAGCACCGATTAGCTTGCACTTGCGGCGACGCATCAGTGTAGTAGCGGTGCGCGAGAGGAAGGGGTTGATTCCAGCGACGTAGTAGCCTTCGTCAACCACAGGTAGATCGGTGTAGAGCTTGGCGGGTAGCCAGCCATCGACCTTGATGCCCTGCTTCTTTAGCTCCAGGGTCATTTGGGTGACGATGGGGTCGGGCACAGAGCCAAACAGCACCAGGGGCGGGTGGTCGTGGTAGGGGGTGTCTTCCGCAACCACCACCTCATCTTCTTTTTTGCGGCCTAGACCCAGCAGCTTTTGAATGCCGCCGCTCTTGGCCTCTTCCTTCGCTACCGCAGGCTGCTTAGCGGCGGCCTCTTCAACGGTGGGGCAGCGCTGGGCCATGGCGGCGAGCACCGTGTCTTCACCCTGGGTAAAGGCGTAGTCAAGGCCGTTGGCGCGGGCCACCACAATGGGGATGCCGATTTCGGCTTCTAGGCGGGGGGCCAGCCCTTCGAGATCCATTTTGATGATCTCGGTGGTGCAGGTGCCAATCCAGACGATCACCGAGGGGTTGCGATCGCGCTTAATGCTCTCACACAGTCTCTTCAGCTCCTCATAGTCGTTGAGCTGGGCCGAGATATCGGCCTCTTCTAGCTCGGCCATGGCGTAGCGGGGCTCGGCGAAAATCATCACCCCCATAGCGTTCTGCAAAAAGTAGCCGCAGGTCTTGGTGCCAATGACTAAGAAAAAGCTGTCTTCGATCTTTTGGTACAGCCACGCCACGCAGCTAATCGGGCAAAAAGTATGGTAATTGCCGGTGTCGCAGTCAAATTCGAGGGCAGAGGGTTGGGGTTGAGCTTGGGCCAGGGTCATCGTCGGGGTATCTCCCTAGTGAAGGACTTATGGCCTGGGTCTATCAATCTCCCTACCGCCTGCACCGGAGCAGGCTTCGTCGTCGTGGGTAGGGGAGAGCGGTGGGGGAGCGTCGATGGTGACTGTCTCGGCGTTAACAGCCTCGGATGAGGCCAGAGAAAGCTCCGACTGAGCGCTGCTGGGCAACATCTTGTGTGCCTTTTCAAACGCTTCTAGCTCCTTCACCGGGCTGATATCTAAACCCAGGGCCGCAATAATGCGATCGGGGTTGCTGCTTAAATCCACCACCAGGGGGAGCAGGTTGGTCAGGTCAGGCTCTAGGGTGGCCAAAGCCCCCAAAATAAAGCCCGACGAAGGCCGCCGCTGCCCGTTACTGGTTACCCAAATGCCCAATTTGTCGATCCACTCGCGGTTGTCTCGGTAGTAGGTTAACCACTTGATTTTGAGCGATCGCCGCAGTTGTTTGCTGTTCACAGATGCCTCGGGCGGGTTTCGCCAACCTCATGTCCAGAGATTGATTAAACCAGAAAACCGCTACCGTCCGATTCTATGAATGGGCTTACATCTCTGGGCTATCGGGCAAGAGCGGCTGCTCGTCGTTGGCCTCGATGGTTTGAGTATGGTCGGGGTTATCCAGCACCATCTCGGGGTCAAAGTTGAGCCCCAGCACCTCTACCAGCGCGTCCTCATCAGGGTTGAGCTTGTAGAAGGGCACCATTAGGTTCGACAGCTTGGGCTCTAGGGCATTCACCACCCCCAACACCAAAAAGGAAGAGGGACGGCGACCGCCATCGGGGGTGCGTACCGAGGTCTGCTGCATCTGCAGCGTCAACCAGGCCCGGTTTGACTGCACGTAGTCCAACCATTTTTGGCGAATGACTTGGGTAAAGTTCTCGAAAAAGGCCATAATCCTGACTCTTTGCTAAATCGCCTATAGTTAGCCGCTGGGGCTGCGTACCGATGATAATGCAGCGACTCAGGATTAGAACTTGATCGAGGGGGATTTTTGCAGCATAGGTGTGGCCCTCACCCTAGTCCTCGCCCTTGGGGAAAGGGAACATAAACTAGCTTGGCTCCCCTCTCCCAGAGGGCGAGGGGTTGGGGGTGAGGGCAAAGTATCTAAACCATCATCAAATCCATTTCCTCCTTCTCTTGCTTGGGCGCATCCGCAGGCGGATTCAGGTAGAAATCAGAGAGCAGGCTAAACAGTTCGCGATCGGCGGCATCCTTGGGCACTACGCCCTCGGGACGGGCCAAGATTTGGTCGGCAATATTGAGGTAATACTGACAGACCGGATCCAGTGCAGGGTCAGTTTCGGCCATCTCAAACACCGTCTTGCCCTTAACGCGAGAAATCCGGATGTCTTCGATCAGCGGCAAAATCTCTAGCACCGGCATGGGCACATGCTCGATGTACTTGTCGATCAGGTCGCGCTTCGAGGTGCGGTTGCCAATTAGCCCTGCCAGGCGCAAGGGGTGAGTACGGGCTTTTTCGCGCACTGAGGCGGCAATGCGGTTGGCGGCAAATAGGGCATCAAAGCCGTTGTCGGTGACGATTACGCAGTAGTCAGAGTAGTTGAGCGGGGCCGCAAAGCCGCCGCAGACCACGTCGCCCAGCACGTCAAAGAGAATCACGTCGTACTCGTCGAAGGCGTTGAGTTCCTTCAGCAGCTTCACGGTTTCACCGACCACGTAGCCGCCGCAGCCTGCGCCCGCCGGGGGGCCACCCGCTTCTACACAGTGCACGCCGCCATAGCCCTTATAGATCACATCGTCGGCCCACACGTTTTCGTAGTGGAAGTCTTTTTCTTGCAGGGTGTCGATGATGGTAGGAATCAGAAACCCGGTCAGGGTAAAGGTGCTGTCGTGCTTGGGGTCGCAGCCAATCTGCAAGACTTTGCGGCCCCGCTTGGCCAGGGCCACCGAGATGTTGCAGCTGGTGGTGGACTTACCAATGCCCCCTTTCCCGTACACAGAAAGCTTTAATGTCTGGTGATCCATAGGGGAGAATACTCGTCTAGGGCGGATAGAGCTAAACCCAAGTCCAGGGGCGATCGCATAATCGCAGCCGCTGGACTTGAATTGAGCTTGTCAACAAACAGGGTCTACGCAGTTGCCTACGCGGCCCAAGGTGTTTCGGCTGTTTGGATTATGGCGATACCGGCTGGAGATTGGGAAGGGGTATCAAAAATGGAGTGCCCCGCAAGACAGCATAAAAATCTGCTGGGTTTATCTAAAGACCAACCAGGCTCTCAAAAAAGCTTCTGGCGTCTATCAGTACCCATGAATAGATTTTAGGCTCTAGTTTTCTTTAATTGAGAACAATAGCAAATATTAAAATCTTAAATCTTCTGGGGCAGTGAGCATTCTGAAACTCCTATCTGTAGGCACCTTTGATCGCTGAGAAGCGATTAGATCGAAGGGATCACCCGCTTGTAGGTAAGCTTTGGCTGGCAAGGGATGCGATCGCTCCCCCAATAGAGGTCAGCCCTTGGCCACTGTGCTTCCCAATTCGCTGCCGCTGCTAAACCCCAAGCGATCTTTCTATACATTCGTAAACTTTCTACCTGTGCAACGGAATGTAACAGTTGCAGCATGGGAATGGGTGGGCACTGCCCACTCTACAGTGGCGATTAAGGGTGGTTTCACTCGCAGAATTGTGTCTTAATTGTCCTCGGCGATCAGATCGCTGGGTTCGCCGGGAAAGAATTTAGCATCCAGCAGTTCGGCCAGGCTGTAGGAGCACTGGGGCGGAAAAGTGCTGCTAGGCAGGTTAGTTTCACCCGAGGCGAGTTCAATCCCCTTGAGATAGGCCTTAACAAGCGCTTCGGCTAGGTAAGGGTTGAGGCTGGGGTTGTCGTCTAGCAAGTCGGCAATATCTAGCCGCTGAATACGTAAGGTGGCCAGCCAACTGCGGCTGCGCCCCTGGGGCTGGTAGTGCCATTTGAGTAAGTGCCCAATCAGTACGCTGAGGCGGTTGCGAAGTTCCTGGCGCTGCTGTTTGCCCAAGGCTTCGATTTCCTCAATTAAATTAGGTAGGTCAAGTTGGCTCCAAGCCTGATGGCGAAGCAACTCTGCTTGGGCCTGAGTCCAGGCGTAGAAGTCTGCGGCGTAGAGATTGCCGACAGCCTCAGTCTGACCTGTAGGAGTTGAGTCGATTTTAGATGTGGACATGGGCCTAGGGCAGTCAGCATTGCCACCATTCTAGGCTGCTCTTCAAATCAGGAGAAGAGCGCTACTTGCCTAGGAGGATGGAGGCTAGGTCGCCCATGCGCTCGAAGTCGATCTGGGAGGCAATTTGCATTACCCGCCGACCATCGACCTGTAAGGTCGTCGCCTCTATGGTGCGTAGGACATCGATTAGGGTGAGCTGGCCGGTGGCAGCGGTGTCTAAAACGGCGTTGCGCAGCAGTTCCCAGCCGGGGCTATCGTTGTCAGAGAAGGTGATGGTGGTGGCCAGCAGCCGCCAGAGAAACTGCCCGGCAAAGGTATCGGACATTTCTCGCAGCGTGTCTACTTCTACCAGCACGTTCTGGGTTAGCACCTGGCGGGCCTGCTCTTCTTCAATGCGAAGCACGTTGAGCAGCAGCTGTAGGTCGGGGCTAGCAATGCCTGTGGTGGCAAAGGATTCTAAATCGCTGACGGAGATGGGCGGCGCTTCTAGCGACCCGTAGGTAATGAGAATGTCTTCGGCGGCGGTGGCTTGGGGTGCGGCTATGGCTAGCCCGGTCACGGAGGTTGCAACTAGCGCCAGCGCTAGGGCACTTTGCCCAAAGCGCTGCTCTAGCCCTGAGGACAGTGAAGACAGCTGATTGGTGGCCTGCCAGAATTGGTGCATCATGCTTAGCCCGCGCCTACTACCAGGATAATTAAGGACGATTGACTCGCCTCTAAGGTTCCCTATCTCAATGTCTACGTCGCTACCCACCATTGGTTTAATCCCCGCTGCGGGGCAGGGCACGCGCATTTCACCCCTACCGATGAGCAAAGAACTATTTCCCATCGGTTTTCGTATGGTAGAAGGTCAGGCGGGGCCTCGCCCCAAAGTGGTGTGCCACTATTTGCTGGAAAAGATGCGGCGGGCGGGGGTGGAGCAGGCGTTTTTTATTCTGCGGCCCGGCAAGTGGGATATCCCCAACTTTTTAGGCGACGGGGCCGATTTGGGCCTGCATCTGGGGTACTTAACGGTGCATGTGCCCTTTGGAGTACCCTTTAGCCTTAACCAGGCTTACCCGTTCCTGCGCGGGGCGACGGTGGTGCTGGGCTTCCCAGATATTTTGTTTGAGCCAGAGAATGCCTACCGGGTGCTGCTGGAGAGGCTGCACAGCGGTACAGCGGATATAGTGCTGGGTCTGTTCCCTACCGATCAGCCGGAGCGGGTGGGGCTGGTGGATTTTGACGCGCAGGGCGTGGTACGGGGCATTTACGAGAAATCGGAGCTGACGCACTTGCCTTACATGTGGGCGATCGCCGCCTGGCGGCCCAGCTTTTCAGACTTTTTGCACGGGTTTGTGGGCGATCGCCAGCAGGCCCTGATCGGCAGCCAAATTCCCCAGCACATAACCACGCTACCGCCCTACTCAGAAACCCCCATTGGCGATGTCATGCAGGCGGCGCTGGAGTCGGGTTTGCGAGTAGAAGCTCAACCCTTTGCCGAGGGCAGCTATCTGGATATTGGGACGCCAGAAAACCTAGCTAAAGCAATTCAGCAACACCCGTTTCCGGGGGGGTAGCGATCGCCCAAGCAGCATTTCAGCCCTGGCTAATCGTCGAAGTCGATGTCGTCGGAGCCAAAGTCTGCCCCAAAGAGGGAGCCTGAGACGGTGTGCTCTAGCTCCATGCGCTGCTCCATCTGGCGGAGAAAGTAGCCGGTCATCATGGCGGAGGCCAGCAGCCCGGCCAGGTTTTCGCGATCGGTGGTGACCTGGACGTTAAAGCCTTCGTTCGGCAACACGCCAACTAGCCCCTGTACGTTGTGGGCGATAATCTGCTTGATTTCGCCGCTCACCGCTTGGGCCACCCGAGTCAGCACCTCTGGGGACTGGTGCTGGAGATATTTGAGCAACTCATTGGGGTGGTCGCCATTGGCGGACATGCTGATAAATTCAGCGTCTTCAGGGTTAAATACCATAGAATCTCAGAGACCTCTGGTCACAACGTAGGCGGCGGCGAGTGCCGAATATTGGGGCGAGTGGATCCGATGTAATAGGGCAACCCCTGGCCTGCCTGTACCTACTAATATTCCCGATGATAGCGTAACGAATCATGTATATTGCATCGGCCCAATTGCCTAGAGTTAGGTGCGCTGGCTCAAACCCAGGCTAGGAGAGGGCTGAGCGCACCGCTGCACCAATTTCTAGCGTTGCAATAAGTCAATGGCAGCGGCGACGGGGTTACGAAGCTTCCTCAATCTCCGGTTCAAAGTCGGGTTCATCCTCGTCTTCGGCATTGGCGATCGGGGCGGTGGCTGCGCCTTTGGGGCGCAGCTGGGGCAGTTGGTCAATTTCAAAGTGTTGGTAAAACTTGTCGGTCACCTGTACCAGGGACGATCGCCCCTCGGCCTGGCGGCGCTTGCGCACAAAGCCCTGGGCAACCAGTTCTGGTACATGTTGGTAGACGCCAGAGCCGCGCAGATCGACGAGGTCGGTCTGGCTAATGGGGCCTTTGAGGGCGATCGCCGCTAGGGTTCGCAATGCCCCCACTCCCAAATCGATGGGAATCAGCAAATCCACTAAAAATCGGTAGCGTTCTTTGAGCTGAAGGCAGTAGCCATCGACGGTTTCGACAATTTCCATCGCGCCGTCGCGGTGGGCGTACTCGTTCATGAGTTCAATCAGCCCTTCTTCAATGTCTTCGCGATCGCAGCGGGCGAGTTCGGCCAGCTTGGCAATGTCGAGGGGCTGCCCTTTGAGGTACAAAATCGCTTCTATAGTGGTGGCCAGAGTGGACATAGACCATCGCTACTGTAAAACCATCCTTCAGCCTAGCGCCGATTGCTGTAAATGGCTGGTTTTGGCTGGGGAAGAGAATTCTCTGTAGGGGCGAACGGCGTTTGTCCTGGCAATTGGGGCTGATCTTGCCAAGCCTAGTGCGGCGCACAGTTTGGGTCAAAAGCCAAATTTGCTACTGGGGCCAATTTGCTGGCCCCCGGCCCCCGGCTTCGCGCGTCCTCCGGCCTACGAGAAGGACGTTCCGTCGTCCTTCACCTCACGGAAAGGATTAACCGATCATCGGTTTAAACCTTTATTTTGCAAATTGGCTAGCAAATAACTTTGGTTTATCTAGTAGAAATTTGTAGGGTGCATTCGCGCCAGCAATGCACCATCCTAGACAAAGACAATTCTCAGGGTCGCATGACGCTTAATCGAGGCTCCGCTAACGCGCAAAGATGCTCCGCTCTAGAGCAATGCCTTAGTCCAAATTGCGGCCTGTCAGCTCGACAAAGATGTCTTCGAGATTAGAGGGGCGGGTCATCATGCCGGTTTTGTCGGGCTGCTGGTCGAGGTAGGCGTTGGCGGCTTCTAGGGTGGGGAAGAACTTGTAGTCCCAACGATCGCCCTTTTGAGTCATCACAATGCCTTGGCCGTGGCGCTGGCGAAAGTCCTGTAGGGTGCCAAGTTCAATCAGTTTGCCTTGGTCGAGAATGCCGATGCGATCGCACAAATACTCCACCTCTTCCATGTAGTGGGTGGTGAGCAGCATAGTCATGCCCTGCTGGTTGAGGCCGCGAATGATCTCCCAAAGGCGGCGGCGGGCTTGGGGGTCGAGGCCGACGGTGGGCTCGTCGAGAAAGAGAATTTTGGGGTTGTGGAGCAGGGCTCGGGCGATTTGCAGTCGCCGCTTCATGCCGCCACTGAGGGTTTTGACTTTGTCGTCGCGGCGATCGCTCAGTTCCACATAGTCGAGCCAGGTGTCGATGGTGGTGCGCCGCTGGGGGTTGGGGATGTGGTGCATGCGCCCGTGGAATTCCATATTTTCCCAGACGGACATGTCGCCATCGACGCTGGTCTGCTGTAGCACCACGCCGATCTGGCGGCGCACGTCGAGCTGCTGGCGGTTGACGTCGTAGCCCGCGACCACCACATGGCCATCGCTGGGCCGGGTGAGGGTGGTGGCCATGCGAATGGTGGTCGATTTGCCTGCGCCGTTGGGGCCAAGCAGGCCAAAGACTTCGCCCGCTTCAATATTGAGGGAGAGGTCGTTAACGACGGCTACGTCGTTGTAGACTTTGTGGACGTTTTGCAGGCAAACCGCAGCGGGCATGGCGAGGGGCAGGCTCCAGAGGTTAAGTCATCGCGATCGGGGCCAAATCTAACCAACGTGTCTTTGGCCCAGAATCGTCTGTAACTTATTGTTAATAGTCTTACCGTATCACCCATCTATCGTTGGTTAGCTGTGCGCGCTCGAATTGACCAAGACATTCTCTACCTCCACCAGGAGGATGTGCCGACCTACAAGAAGTCGGGTTCGGTGGTGCGCAACAGCTATTTTTGGGCGCTGCGATCGATCGCTGACCGGGCGGGGTTTAACCACGACTGGGAGTTTGCCGATGTGGTGTGGCCAGCGCTGGGGCGAATGCTGACGTCGTTTATGGAGTCGGGGTATTTGGGCTATCGGGAAACAGTGCTGGAGTTTACTGACGATGTGGCAATTCCCGATGCCCTGCGTCCCGTCGGCACCTGGATCGCCGCCGATGAATACGCCGATGAAGAGCAATCGTAGGGTGCATCCGCGCAGCGATGCACCATCCTGCTTTGCTTCGGTTCACATCAACCGCTGTAGACGAAGATTACGAGTCTAAAGCCAAACGTACCGCTGGGGGCGTTTCGATTGCCCCCAGACCCCGTCGAGCAGGGCCGTGCCGCCACCCTGCACCCAACGGAAAGGAGTAACTGAACATCGGTTTAAACTTTTGTTCTGCAAACGAATCTGTAGATGACGCTCAACCCGGTGGCTCAAGACCCCTGGGTTTGTTCCGTATGCTTGTCTTTAGATTTAATCTATATTGAAGAGCCTGCCTATTCCATTTGCAGCATTTCTCAGTCTAATGAGGTACGGTAACAGCAATTGGTAAACCAATTTTCGATATCTTCTAGAGAAACTTGTTCAAACGCTTCTTTCAGCGCTTTTTCTAAGTCAGAATAAGTCCTCGCTTCGAGTGAACGCAATATGGACTTAACCTTT
>JAESGV010000135.1_pt1 | contig 97296 bp, 95 predicted proteins | sample 9269781 | NCBI WGS metagenome assembly JAESGV01 (sample SAMN15741586, study PRJNA653496) | algae metagenome | isolation source: Tildeniella torsiva UHER 1998/13D and co-occurring heterotrophs from... | place: Slovakia: Slovak Paradise National Park, Hrabusice, Kosice Region | collected 2000-01-01
ATGGAAGTGATGCACGAGCGCAATGCTCACAACTTCCCCCTCGACCTGGCTACGGCTGAGGCACCTGAAATCATCGGCTAGTCTTGACTGACTACCCCATTGATTGATGGATAGTGAAAGCGCTCCCTGCGGGGAGCGCTTTTGCGTTGCGGGGGGCGATCGCAACCTCTCTACACCTTAAAATAGTCATTACCCATTGGCAGACGTTACTAAAACGAGAGATACCCCATCCCCATGACCCAAGCACTCCGCGATTTGCAGCAGCGCCAGGGCGCAACTTTTTCATCAGAGGGTGTTCCTATAACCTTTGGGAGTGCTGCTGGATTAGAGGCGGTTGAGACGGGAGTTGCGCTATTCGATCGCAGCCACTGGGGCGTGCTTCAGATGTCTGGGGGCGATCGCCTCCGGTTTATCCACAATCAGACCACCAACACCTTTACCCAGCGCCAGCCTGGCGAAGGGTGTGACACCGTATTTGTCACCTCTACCGCTAGAACAATTGACCTGACCACGGTGTACTTAACCGATGAGGCGCTGCTGATTCTCACTTCCCCCGGCCAAGATCAGCGCCTGATGGATTGGATGGATCGCTACATCTTTCCAGCCGATCAAGTGTCTTTGGCGAACCTGACTGGGACTATGGCCATATTTTCCCTGGTTGGGCCTGGCAGTAGAGCTGTGCTCAACAAATTGGGAGTTGAACTAGCCGTCGATGTACCCACTGGCCACCACTACATCGTTGACTTCAAAGGGGTGACCTTACGCCTGGCGCTAGGCAGTGGCCTTTCTCCATCTGGGTATACACTCTTGCTAGCCATGGAAGACGCCACATCGGTGTGGCAGCATCTCACCGATGCCGGAGTTATCCCAGCGGGAGAATCGCTGTGGCAGCAGCTCAGGGTGCAGCAGGGGCGTCCGGCCCCGGAGCACGAACTTACCGAGGATTACAATCCCCTCGAAGCGGGGCTGTGGGACGCAATTTCCTTTGATAAGGGATGCTATATCGGGCAGGAGACCATCGCCCGATTAAACACCTACCAGGGAGTAAAACAGCAGCTTTGGGGGATTCAGCTCAGCGGCACGGTTGAGCCAGGAGAAGCTATTTTTGTGGGAGATGAAAAAGTTGGTTTACTCACCAGCGTGGTTGAGACTCCCAGTGAGTTCAGGGGTTTAGGCTACATTCGCACCAAGGCTGGTGGAGCTGGCTTAGCGGTCAGCGTTGGTGCGGCTAAAGGCCTGGTAGTGAATGTGCCTTATTTGGCCCGCGGCTACCTGACGACAAATAACCTAACCGTTTAGGCGGTAATTTGGGTACCTTTAAGTGAACTTACTCGATTGTATTTAAGTAACGCACTGATTGTATTAAGCTTGGTCAGCTAAGCACTGCCGTACAGACTTATACCCTATGAGCCAATCCAAACGCGCCCTAATTACCGGTATTACTGGTCAGGATGGATCTTATTTAGCAGAGTTACTTCTAGATGAAGGCTATGAGGTTCATGGCATTATTCGTCGCACCTCTACATTTAATACTGACCGCATCGATCACATCTACATTGATCCCCACAGCTCCGAAGCGCGTCTGTTTTTGCACTACGGCGATTTGACCGATGGCACCATGCTGCGCCGCATTCTCGAGCAGGTGCAGCCTCAGGAGGTTTACAATCTAGGAGCTCAATCCCATGTGCGGGTGAGTTTTGATTCGCCCGAGTACACCGTAGATTGTGTTGGCATGGGTACGCTGCGAATTCTAGAAGCCATTCGCGACTACCAGCAGCGCACGGGTTTAGAAGTCCGCTTTTACCAAGCGGGTTCCTCGGAAATGTTTGGTAAGGTGCAGGAAATTCCCCAAAAGGAAACGACCCCCTTTTACCCCCGCAGCCCCTACGCCTGCGCCAAGGTCTTTGCCCACTGGCAAACCATCAACTATCGTGAGTCTTACAATCTGTTTGCCTGCAACGGCATTTTGTTCAACCACGAGTCGCCCCGGCGCGGCGAAACTTTTGTTACCCGCAAAATTACCCGAGCGGTGGCCCGTATTGTAGCCGGTCAGCAGAAAAAACTGTATCTGGGTAATCTCGACGCCAAGCGCGACTGGGGCTATGCCAAAGACTACGTCAAGGCTATGTGGCTGATGCTGCAGCAAGACCAGCCCGACGACTATGTGGTAGCCACCAACGAAACCCACGCCATTAGCGAGTTTCTAGATATCGCTTTTAACCATGTCAACCTCGACTGGCACGACTATGTAGAGTTTGACCCCCGCTACCTGCGGCCCGCCGAGGTAGAACTGCTAATTGGGGACTCAACTAAAGCCCGCCAGGCCTTGAACTGGGAGCCCAGTGTAACCTTTGAGGAACTAGTGCACCTCATGGTAGAGAGCGACCTGGAGGCGATCGGTATTAGCCACGGCAACGGCACCAACGCTGACACGGCGACTATCCGCAAAGAGATGTTGCATTTAGCTCCCCAGGGCTAGGGGCTAGAGCCGATTACTGACTAGAAAACGGTATCTGCCTTTGGGGCAGATACCGTTTTTTGTTCGGCAAAGCATGCGTTTTAGGAGCCTTTCCTCTAGTATGAGAAAGACCAACTGGGTGAGTGACTCGACCCGCTGAGTTTGCCCCGATTGCTGTTGTAGGTTTTCCCTTTGTATGGCTGACGAAAAGACCCCTCCAGTAGATTCAGCTCCGACTGAGGCTGATCCCGCTCCTAAGCCAGAGGCTGCTGCTGCTAAAGCTGCCCCTAAGGCGGAGGCTGGAGCTGCCCCTAAGGCTGCGCCCAAGAAAGAAAAGCCCCCGGCCCTAGAAGATAAGCCGTTTACTGAGTTTATTGAGCAGCACTTTATTCCAACGCTAGAATCGGCGCTGAAGGAAAGGGGCATTGACGATATTCAGCTCACCCTTGATCAGCGACCCCTGGGCGTGTTTGGAGTCAGCGATGATGAGCAGTACTGGCATGTGAAGGGACAGTGGCAAAAGGGCGTTGGCGAAGCCTCCCTTGCGGGGAATCGCCAGTTTAATATTGCCTTTACTAAGGACAGCATCTCTAGTCCCAAGCTGTTCTACTTCGCCGACAAGGGGTCGCAACCCAGCACCATCGAGCAGTTCATGGGCGACGAGCGTAAAATTACGCTAGACCTCATGGTTTTGTTTACGCTGCGGCGGCTTAACGGGCAAAAGTGGCTGGCGCGGAATTGAGTCGATGGCGGTGCCCGGTCTGTCTTGCAGACGGGCGCTGCCAATGGGTCAGTGCCTCCGCTAACGCAACGTGTCCTTTGGTCTCCCCAACGGAACGGTGAGGATGGTGCTCTGGGGGCTCCTAGTCTGTGTGGTGGGTTAGGAACCGTCTGAGCAGGCCTGTAACTATGGCAGGGTGCTCAACATGGGGCATTACTCCAGAATCGGGGATTTCGACGACCTGCTGCACGGCCTTGGGATTGAGGCTGACCAGCCGCTTGACTATGGCTGGTGCTGTGAATCGCGATCCTGCTCCTAGGACGATTGTAGTGGGAGTTTGCAGCTGGTGAATGTAGCGCGACAGGTCAAAGCTAATGGCCCCAGTGAGTGAGGCCAGGGCCGCATATTCAGCGTTGGGCTGCTGGGTGCAGGTGAGGTAGGCCTGCACGGTCTCAGGCGTGATGCGACGTGAATCGGCAAAGAGAAAGGTTGAAAGGAACGATCGCACCGCCAATTCGTTAGCAGCCCCCACCTGATACAGCAGTTTGTCTAAGCCTGGGGTGCTGGCCAGCAGGGCGGGCAGGCTAGCTTTGTAGTCACGGCCAAAGTCGCTGTTGCCAGAGGGGGATATCAGAAACAGTCCTTTGAATAAATCGGGCCGCATTCCCGCCAGGCGAATCACTACCCCAGCGGTGAGGGAGCTGGCAGCTACCAGGACCGGAGGCTGAGCCACTGACTCCAGCAGGTGGGTGATCATATAAAAATAGTCTTCTGCTGAGTAGGAACGGGTGGGTTGGGTTGACTGTCCCCAGCCAATTAGGTCGGGGGCAATCACTCGGTGAGTCGCGCCAAAGGCAGCGTAGACCTTAGACCATTCAAAGGCCGAGGAGCCGCCCCCCAGACTGTGGAGAAACACCAGGGGTAAACGGATAGCATTAGTTTCTTCTTGCCAGGGCCAGCCGCCGGGGGTGTAGTAGGCCATGACCCCTAGGTCTGTGGCGAGGGCCTGCTGAATAAAGCCCAGCGGCTGGAAGTTAAGCATGGTGATATTCGCTAAGATTCGTGGAGGCGGGGCTATGCCCACGCTGTGATTCAATCTTAGGGCCAATCTAGAGGCCTCTGCCGCCCACTCGAATTCTTGCCGGAGGTGAGGTCAACGTTACCGAGCGAGCTGCTAATTTATCGGTTTCAGGGGGAGGCGATTCAGCCGAAGCGGCTGGCGCTGGATGGGGCGAATCGAGCGATCGCAGCCGATCTGATTCAGCTTTTCCAGCAGCAGGTGGGTCGCACCCAGGGCGATCTCAATCGCCAACTGCAAGATTTGGAAGGCGAAGACACCAACTACCGCATCAAACGGGGGCTGGCCCACATTTTGCGCAACAGCTTTGCCACCTTTGACGTGGTGAGTCCCCTGGAGCCGATTGAACTGCGGCGGCGGGTGTTTGCGCTAGCCGCCGCCGCAGTTCCCTCCCCTAGGGCCGCCGAGGCCCATTTAGCTGCCCTGGGCCAGCAGCTCTCTGAAGAGTTGGATCGCGAAGTTTCCGTAGCTGATCTGCGCCAGGGGCTTTACGCCGATCGCCAGGACAACCATATTTTGATTGAGTTTGAGCCGCCCGCCCCCGACGCACTCATCCATCGCTACAACCTGTCGCAGACCCAGGGGGTGTTCTACAAAGCCAGTGACCTGGTGATGCACCTTTACCGCAACGACCCCGGCGAGTATAAGCTCATGTTTCGTTACCTAAAACTGTTTCGCCTCATGACCTACATTGAGGGTGACGCTGACCAGGGGTTTACCATCACCATTGACGGCCCGGCTAGCCTATTTAAGGCCAGCACTCGCTACGGGGTCGATATTGCCAAGCTGATCCCCGCCATTCTCCACGTCAGCAAGTGGCGACTGACGGCAACGCTGCAAATGAAAGACAACTTCACCCAGCAGGTGAAGCCGCGCCAGTTTACCCTCGACAGCGACTGTGGCCTGGTCACCCACTACCCCCCCGGTAAGACCTACGACAGCATGATCGAAGAGTCGTTTGTTAGCCGCTGGCCGGCCAAAACTCCTTGGCGACTGGAGCGGGAAGTAGATCTGGTACCGCTGCCCGGCAGCGTCATGATTCCCGACTTTCGCCTGGTGCACCCTGACGGGCGAGAATATTTGCTGGAGATTGTTGGCTACTGGCGGCCCGAATATCTGCGCAAGAAGTTTGCCCAGGTGCGTAAGTCAGGGCGCGACAATTTAATTCTGGCCGTGTCAGAACGACTTAACCTGGAAAATGCCGGGGTGGATATTGCGAACGTCCCAGCCCAGGTGGTTTGGTTTAAGACCAAGCTCCAGCCTAAGGTGGTGCTGGATATGCTGGAAGACTGATCTAAGCTCTGCGGTTGCCCCGCGATCGATCAACGCGCCAATTGAGGTGACCTTTACGGCAATTCCTAGCCTGGATATTCACGAACCCGTCGATTAGAGGCTGGCATTCCTCTGAAAACGGGAACCCAGTTGGGCAACCTTCCCCAAAGGGTATTCCTGCCTACGCAGGAGTGACGAGCCGTTCAGTCACCTCATGAATAACGCAAACTGGGTAGTGTGATAGATCTGCATCAGGTTGAGGTTGATATCGTCAATAAGCAGTCCTTCGTGTGGAGACTGCCCCGATAGTCAAATGCTCACTTGCGCCGCAAAGCAGCGGAAACCCAAACGGACGGTGACTTAGAAGCAGTCTGGTTCGGAAGGGGTCTGTGATGTATTAAACAGAACAAATACCTGCCGACAGCAGCGCCTGAGCCGCTCACGACAAGTTGGATCGGGGGTAATCTCCCCAGAAAACACCCAATTGTCGATAGTTGATAGGCTCCAACGCTTGCCGCGATGGTCGAACCCCGCTAGATCGAGACCAATCACCCGCCGTTGGGGGGAGTCTTTATGCTCTCCGTCGTTTTCGGGATCGGTATACAGGCGAATCTGCACCAGCAAACTGCGGCATTGAAATAACCGACTCACCCCAGGGAAGTGGAAACCTAGATCGATAGAGTCAGGATCTACTAGATCGCGAGTGTCAGGGTCGTTGGCCCAGGGCTTGAGATCGGCCCGCAGGTCGGGAAACTCGGCCTTAAAAAGACCTACTACGGCGGCAATTTTGCTGGCGAACTCAATGCTGTTGGCCTGTTCTGCTGCGTTCACGCGACCTGCAACGATAATAGGGGAGCCTTAAGCATAAACTAGCACTCCCCTTTCAACAGTTAACTGGGTAACGGCTGAACCAACTTTGAACCGGCTCAAGCTACGACTGCTGGTCAGGGTCAACGACCCCACGGCAGACATCGAGCATGCGGTGGTCGTTTTCGCTGAGGCTGCCAATGGCATGGAACCCTTCGAGGCCAAAAGGAACTAGCTCACCGGAGGCATCGCTAGCAGCTACCGCAGACCCATCGGCCATGGCCAGGCTATAGGGATAGGTGTCTGCTGGGTCGTAGCTATTAATAACAGTCATGGCGACTTCGTCACCCTGCACCTGCCCCTCAAAGCAGTCGAAGGAGGAGCTGGGATAATACAGCGCACCATAGACGCGATCGCCCGTCCGCTCTAGTACTACGTAGCCTTGACCAATCTGGTCGGGTTGAGGAACTTGACCAAACAAATAGCGCTCGGCTACAGACTCGGTGGTAGTCTGAGCTACCGCCAGTGTCTCACTGGCCCTCTGACTGTCTACGGTCTGAGCTTGGGCCGTTGTGCCCAGGGCAACAACAGCCGCTGCACCTAACAATCCATAGGCTAAGGGTCGGCGATCGCGATTCCGTCCCTGGCTTGCAAATCGGTTTACCAGGGAAGAAAATAGCGTGGATTGAAATGTTTTGATACCCATTACTATTGCCCCCTACCATTTAGTTTTCTGAATCGCTAACGGGTCATTGAGAGACTTAATTCTGGATCTAGCTCAATGCCCCAACGCGCCGCTCCATGCCCCTTTCGGGTCTGTGGCTTAAATTCAATGTAGTAGACCCCAGCAACCAGATTTACACCCCAACGGCGAACCGTAACAACTCTTGTTAGTGATGGTTATTTGTTTGCAATCGGCCTGACTTAGGTGTGGATTTTGCCATCCGCCGAGGGGCGATCGCGCTGTCCGCAACTTGTCTTGCCAGAGGTCTTGCCATGGGTTTTGCCACTGGGTACAGTTTCGGGCCAATACCCCAATTGGGCATCTGTCGATGGGCCAGCTTTGCAACTGGTTAAAATTGGCTGAAGGATACAGCTAGGCAGTAGAGACCTGAGAGTCAGGGTAAAATCGTAGGTAGAAACTGGTTTTCAGATGTGTAGGAGACAGTAATGGAGGGTTCCTCCACTTCCTTTGACGATGTCCGGGTACCCCTCAAACTGCTGTTGTTTATTGACAAACGGCCCAGCTTGGCCCGGCAAATGCACCAAATCAAACAGTATCTGAAAACCCTAGAAGCCCATTTTGAATTCAACCTAGACGTTGTTGATATCGGCGAACAGCCCTATCTAGCCGAGCACTACAAGCTAGTAGCGAGCCCCGCGCTGATTAAAATCTCCCCAGCACCGCAGCAGATGCTGGCCGGCAGCGACATTGTTAACCAGCTGGAGCGCTGGTGGCCTAAGTGGCAACAAGAGCACCTCGATACCCTCAACTTGGCAGGTATCGAGGCCGAGCCCGATCAGGCTGTTGACTTGGCCCAGCAAACCGACCTCCTGACCAACTCGGCTGAGCTCATGAAGCTCTCCGACGAAATCTTTCGGCTCAACCAGACCCGCGAAGAGCTAGAGGCACAGCTGCGCTTTAAAGATTGCATCATTGCCATGATGGCCCACGACCTGCGCAACCCCCTCACCGCCGCCTCCATTGCGGTTGAGACCCTGGAGCTGGGCTATGCCCCCAACCAAACTCGCAACATTACTCTCAGCCCCGAGCTCACGGGGCAGCTGCTGAAGCACGCTAAAACTCAAATTCGGGCCATCAATCGGATGATTACCGACATTCTCAAGGCGGCTCGGGGTGCTTCTATGGAGCTCCAGATTGTGCCCCAGGAACTGGATCTGGCCTCGCTCTGTCTGGAAGTGGTAGACGCCTTTCAAAATCGATTGCAGGAAAAACAGCAGAGTCTAACCACAGAAATTCCCCAAGATCTGCCCACGGTCTATGCCGACGGCACCCAGGTCAAGCGCGTTGTTACCAACCTGCTCGACAACGCCATCAAATACACGCCCCAGGGAGGGCAGGTGTCGATCATTGCCCTGCACCGAACTACCCAAAAGGTGCAGGTAGCTGTAGTAGATACTGGCCCTGGCATTCCTCCCGAAAACCGCGACAAAATTTTTGAAGAAAGCTATCGCCTCCAGCGCGATGTTATTCAGGAGGGCTATGGGCTGGGGCTAGCCCTTTGCCAGCGAATTGTGCGCGCCCACTACGGTCAAATTTGGGTTGACTCGACCCCAGGGGCAGGCAGTTCCTTTTTCTTTACTCTGCCGGTCTATCGGGCCTAGAGTGTGCCAGCTAAATACCTGCCGAGGTTTCGCGACAATCGGCTGGAATATGCTTAGCCCTGCTCGGCGAACTGTCCACCCCTAACTGCTGCACTAGCCCGCACCAAACCCTGGTGCCTATGGCAAGATAGGGGCCATGGTAAAGCGGTTTCTATCTTATCTGAGCCCTGCTCTCTGGGGCAGCACGCTGTCTGTCTACGGCAGCGGGCGGCTCTGGCGTGAGGTGGGGCAACAGGCCGCCCGATCGCGCTGGGCGGAAGTTACCGCTGCGATCGCTTTTCTTTGGCTGCTGGGCCTGCTGGGCCTCAGTTTTGTGCTGCTTCATTTAGGTCAACGTGGGATGCTTCCTTTGGGTGCTCTGGGGGTGGCTCGCGGTCTCCAAACCATTCTGGGAATCGCTACTGCCGCCGCGCCAACCGCCTCCCCTGGCCGCTGGGGGCTCAGCCTAGTTGGCTTGGGGGCGTGGTTTTGCCTAGTTGCCGGTACTGACAAGCTGGTGCGGCTGGTAGCGGCAGTCTTTGACCCTCGTCCCACCCTCCTCGCCTCCTGGCGCAGCCGATTGCTGCCCTGGGGAATCACGCTGCTGGGGCTGGGGGTGGCGGGGCTGACAGTGAGCCTGACGGGTAATGGTTTAGACGCAGCGGCGATCGCCGGGCGATGGGGTGTCTTCATCCGCCTGGGTCGCTGGGCGCTAGCCATCGGTATTGGGGCCGCTGGCCTAGGGCTGACATATCGCCTTGCCCCCCAGCGCTGGCTGCCGGGCTCAGCGCTATGGCCCGGCGTCAAGGTAGCCTTAGCCCTAGGCCTGGGGATTTTGGGCCTACGACACTGGGGGCTAGGCTGGCTGGTTCGCCAGGGGATCGCCTACGATCGGTTGCTCATCCTCGGCCTGAACTTGGCAGCGCTGTATGGGCTAATTCTGCTGGTGCCGGTGGGGGCGCAGATTAACCTCACCATTCTGCGCCATCGAGGAGCCATTCATCGCCCCTGGGGGCGGCCTATACCAACGCCGCCGCCACCATCGTTCGATTCCTTTAAAATCAAGCGTCGAGATTAGGGGTTGCCGCTGCCTGTCGCAGGTGGCCAGAGTCACGGGCACTAGAAGCTCTTTGGGATAGGCCCCTAGCGAATGCGCTGGAGACTGCTGACAATGCCCAACCCAAAACACAGCAAAATTAGCAGCCAGATTACTAGTCCCGGCAAAAAGGCCAGCAGCGACAGGCCCCGTAAAGCCCACACAAGGGCGGTCAGGCCTAGTGCCGCTAAAAAAAGTTTGGTCAGGGGTTGCAGCGGGTAGCGACGACGGCCCATGGCGACAATGTCTCCGTGTGTAAAGCTTTCACTAGGCTACGGGGGAATACTGAGGGCATTGGTGAAAGCCCCGTAATGATACTACAGCCCCCCTTAGGCTTCGAAACTGTCTCACCTTTAATAGAAAAGCAGGCGGCACAGCGCTAGCATGGGCCAGATGCCTCGGCCCTATCAGGGTAGCGGGCATGGCTGGGGCTTGCGATCGCCCCAGGGCCAGTTGTTGAACCTCCCCTCCTTCGCCGGACGGTGGCGGTGGCTGGCATAGAATCAGGTCGCGTTGTTAGGAGAGATAGAGCGATGGTGATTAGCGAAGCTCAGGGTATCCACGAGGTTAGGCCAGAAATCGGGTTTCTCGCCCAGTTTTCTCCTAGCGACCAGGTAGCACTGCTAAGGGGGGATGTATTACTCAAGTCTCAGACTGGCGACGCCAGCGGCGCTGTCACGGCCCACATGTACGTGCCCCTGGCACGCCCTCAAATTTGGCCCCAGGTGATCAACTACAGCTGCTGGACTCAGTATTTTCCTAACATCGTGCACAGTGAAGTGCTAGAGACCGTAAAAACCGCGACTCAGCGCTATCGCCGTCTCTACCAGGTGGGGCGCAAGGGGTTTATGATGCTGACCGCCCAGGTCGAAATTTACCTTAAGGTGGTTGAAACCGCCTGTGAGGCCATTCAGTTTCGCCTAGAGCAGGGCACCTTCTCCCACTTTGCGGCAGACCTGCATCTACAAGATTTCAACCAGGGCACGTTGCTGACCTACTCCGTGCAGGCCGCGCCGACCATTCCAGTGCCGTCGTTTCTAATTGAGCAGGCCATTAAGACCGACCTACCCGGCAATATGCGGCAGATGAGACGGGTGCTGTGTGCTCGCTACGGTGTGGTGCAAGCGGCAGCATAAAGCTAGAAAGGGAGGCTGCGATCGCAGCAATTGTCCTGAAAATCGCTATTCTCTGAGCGGAGTCGAAGGAAACGACCTCCACTTTTCATCCTCTATAAAGACTGTGCCAGCGGCCTAGAACATTGCTCTATTTCACAATCCTGCGTCTACCCAACGGCTTAACGCTTGTTTAGTCTGCTAGCGGTAGCGCTCCACAAAGGCGCGCCCTGCCGACATCGCCGCACTGCTGGTGGTGTAGAAGGTGCCATCGCTGAGCACATCCAGATCAGGCTTCACAATCCAGCACTGGTAGCCTCGGTCTTTATTGTGGCTAACGCCAATAATCCAGCCAGTCATGGCTGAAACTTGCACGACCGAATCTGCGTCCATCGCAGTACCCTCCTGTGGGCCTACGACCCATCCCAAATTGAGGGCGAGGGCCAGAGCTGTGCGGTGTTATGGTAAGGCAGATTGTGACCTGGGACGACAAAAACCCCTGACTTTCTTCTCAATTCCCCAGATCAGTGCTGTACTCCTGCGCTCCTACCCAATAGTTATGAGCAATCAAACCCTGCCCCTCGACGATCGCCTCTACCGCTACTTAGTCGATCACTCGGTACACGAACCTGAGGTGCTCGTTGCTCTGCGCCACGAAACTGCTCAACACCCTATGGCCCAAATGCAGATTGCCCCTGAGCAAGGCCAGTTTATGGCGCTGCTGGTGCAGCTATTGGGAGTCACCAAAGCGCTAGAAATTGGCGTTTTTACGGGCTATAGTGCCTTGCGGGTGGCGCTGGCCATGCCGCCCCACGGGCGACTGGTGGCCTGTGACGTGAGTGAGGAGTATACGGCGATCGCCCGCTGCTATTGGGAGAAAGCCGGCGTGGCCGACAAAATTGACCTGCGCATTGCCCCCGCTACCGATACCTTGACCCAGCTGATTGAAGCTGGCGAAATCAACAGCTTTGACTTCGCCTTTATCGACGCCGACAAGAGCGGCTACCCCATCTACTATGAGCAGGCACTGCAATTGGTTAGGCCAGGGGGATTGATTGCCCTGGACAACGTACTGTGGTCAGGCCAGGTAGCTGACCCTGCTGTGCAAGACAGCCGCACCAACACCCTGCGCCGCCTCAATGAGGCAATCTATAACGACGATCGCGTCGCAGCCAGCCTTGTCCCCATCGCCGACGGCCTCACCCTGGCGATGAAAAAGCGGTAGGGATCAAGCCCGTAGGACTTACTGAATAGTTTGGTGAGTTGGCAAAGTGATTTTCCAAAGCCGCAACATTACTTGCCAATGCAGAATCGGCTGAAGATTTCATCGAGCATAGATTCGGTGATTTCATCGCCGGTAATGCTGCCTAGAGATGCGATCGCGCTCCTTAGATCAATCGTCCAAAAATCTAATGGCAGCTGATGCTCAATGGTCTGCTGCACCTGGTGGAGCGCATTGCGCGCCGCCGTCAGGGCGGCTCCCTGGCGCTGGTTAACGGTGAACTCTAGATTGGCGGTGGTGAGCTGCTCGGTATGGATTGCGTTGAGAATTGCCTGCTCTAGGGCATCGATCCCCTGCTGCTGGGCGGCAGCGGTGTGAACGACAGCCAAGTCCCTAGGGAAAACGAGATCTTTCACCACGTTGGCAGGGACTAGATCGACTTTGTTAACGACCAGAATTAGAGAAGTCTCCTGCACCGACTCGTAGAGCTGCTGGTCGGCCTCTGTCCACCCGGCGGCGGCGTCGATGGTGAGCAGCACCAGGTCTGCGCCCTGGGCCACCTGGCGCGATCGCGCGATCCCCATCTGCTCCACCGGGTCGCTGGCCTCGCGAATGCCCGCCGTATCGAGCACCTGAATGGGGATGCCGCCTACCACCAGCTGCGACTCCACCACATCGCGGGTGGTGCCGGGCAGGTCGGTGACAATGGCGCGATCGCAGCGGCTCCAGGCGTTGAGCAGGCTTGACTTGCCCACGTTGGGGCGACCTACAATCGCCACCTTCAGACCGGTGCGCAGCAGTTCCCCCGACTCTGCCGTGGCCAGCAGGCGCTCGACCTCGGTCAGCACGGCGGCTAGCTGCGATCGCACCACCTTTTCATCCAGGGGCGGCAGGTCGTCTTCAAAGTCAATGCGGGCCTCCACCTCGGCCAGCACATCGAGGCAGGTGGAGCGCAGCAGGCGGATGGGCTGGGTGAGCTTGCCCTGCACCCCCGCCAGGGCCGTCTTCGCCGCCAGGTTTGACTGGGCTGCCACCAGATCCGCCACCCCTTCAGCCTGGGTCAGATCCAGCCGCCCGTTCAAAAATGCGCGCAAGGTAAATTCCCCTGGTTCTGCCAGCCGCGCCCCCTGGCTGAGGCAGAGCTGGAGCACCTGCTGCACCGCCATCAGCCCGCCGTGGCAGTGAAACTCCACCACGTCTTCGCGGGTGTAGGAGCGGGGGGCCAGCATGAGCAGCAGCAGGGCTTCGTCCACGGGCTGCCCGGTGCGAGGGTCGCGCACGTGACCGTAGAGAATGCGGTGGCTTTCCCAGCGCTGTTGCCCTGGGGTGTGGAATAGCGTCCGGGCGATCGCCACGGCCTCAGCCCCCGACAGCCGCACAATGCCGACGCTGCCCTGCTGGGGAGCAATGGCGGTGGCGATCGCCACAATGGTCTCACCTTGGGAGGGTGCGGCTTGGGAAGATTCGCCTGTAATAGTTGAGAGTATGGCTTTTTGCTGAGCCGCAGCGCCATCCATAGCGTTTATCCTGCACGATGAATTGATGTTGAAGCCCAGGTCAAATCTGATAAAGCGCCGAGCTGCTGGGTAGAATAGAAAAGAATCTTTACGTGCCTCTAAGATTCTACCGCTGAGTTTTTCTGCTTACTAAGGGGTAGTCTACCAAGCCGTTGGCCATGGCTACCCGTTTAACCGCCGCCTCTGTCACGTCCCCTGGAGTTCAGGGGAACCTAGTCTCTGGTATACCCCCGTCTATGATCACTACGCCCGCGACTGAACCGACTCCTAGCCCCAAGCCATTGATGAGCAAAACGACTCAGCCTCAGTGGCGGCGTCAGATCCGCTATTTGTACCTGCGTTTTTTGCGGCTTCAGGGCACTCCCGAACAGCTGGCTCGGGGGATGGCTGCGGGAATATTTTCCGGCTGCTTTCCTCTATTTGGCTTTCAGATCTTAATTGGGGTGGCCGTGGCTACTGTGCTGAAGGGCAACCGCATTATGGCAGCGGCGGCCACCTGGGTCAGCAACCCCTTCACCTACGTTCCTATTTTCGCCTTTAACTACCAGGTGGGGCTGTGGTTGTTGGGGGGCAAGGCCACCCAAGCCTTTGACAACCTCGACACCCTTAACAGCTGGATGGATATGGGCACCGAGGTGTCGGTACGGCTGATGTTTGGCAGCACGGTAGTGGGCTTAGTGGCAGGAGTGGCCAGCTATTTTGTTGGCCTACCGCTGATTCGGCGGGTGCGATCGCGCCAGCTCGCCCAACCGTCGCGCCAATTGGGAAACCCCTCTGGGTTAGAGAATCTTATCCAACCCGTAGATTAGCGATTTTAGGGCCATCACCCGGCGAATACAGAGCAGTACCCCGGGCATAAAGCTGGCGCGATCGCTGGTGTCGTGACGCAGGGTGTAGAGCTGCCCCGGTGAGCCAAACAAAATCTCTTGATGGGCAATTAGCCCCGGCAGCCGCACGCTGTGGATGTTGATGCCCTCGGAAGTTGTCCCGCCTCGGGCTCCGGGGATAGTCTCGGTTTCCTTAACCAGCGGCGTGTTGAAGGTTTGCTGCACCTCCGCCAGCATTTGGGCAGTTTGTACAGCGGTACCGCTGGGGGCATCGGCCTTCTGGTTGTGGTGCAGCTCGATAATCTCCACATGGTCGAAGTACTGAGCCGCCTGCTGGGCCGCCTGCTGCATCAGCACCACCCCGATGGAAAAGTTGGGCACGATCAGGCAGCCAATGCTGGCTTTGTCAGCAAATTCCGCCAGATCGCGAATTTGGGCGTTAGATAGGCCGGTGGTGCCGACGACGGGGCGCACACCGTAGGCGATCGCCGCCCGCACCGACTCATACACGCTGTCGGGATGGGAGAGGTCAACCATCACCGCCAAACCCTCGCCCTGGGCCGCCACCAGAGTTGCCTCCAGGTCGTTCATGACCGGCACTTCTAGGGGTTTGTAGCCGATCACCTCGCCAATGTCTTGGCCCATCAGCTCAGGATTTCTGCCGATCGCCCCAACTAGCGTGATGTCTTCGGCTTGATCGATAGCTTTAATCACCTCGCGGCCCATTTTGCCGTAGGCCCCGTTGACCACAACGGGAATAGTCGATTGGGTAGACATAAGAAAACTTGGTTTAGCGGGCTAAGGAAACTAGCAGGTTGGCAAGTTTCAGTAACAAGTTACCAGTCCTGAAGGTTGAAACGTTTCAACCCTCAAACCCGCCTTGCTTGCTACTGAGACCTGCTACTGAAATTTCCGTTCTAGAGACTTGAGATACTCGGTATTGACCCCCGACTCGCGAGGCAGCGAGATTTTGCCGGTGCGAGCAATTTCGCGAATGCCGAAGCGGTTGAGCACCTGCACGATCGCCACCATTTTACCGGGGTCGCCCACCACCTCCAGGGTGAGAGAATCTTCGGATACATCGACCACCCGCGCCCGAAAGATCTGGGCGAATTCAATAATTTCAGAGCGGTTGGTGCTGGTGGCGTTGACCTTGAGCAACATCAGCTCTCGCTCAACGCAGGGGGTGTCGGTGACGTCGTTGACCTTGAGCACGTTGATCAGCTTGTAGAGCTGCTTGGTGAGCTGCTCGATAACTGCATCGTCGCCGGGCACCACCATGGTAATGCGAGAGATACCCAAGGTTTCAGCAGGCCCCACTGCCAGGCTCTCAATGTTGAACCCGCGCCGGGCAAACAGACCGGCAATGCGGCTCAGCACCCCGGCCTCGTCTTCAACCAGTACAGAAATGGTGTGCTTGATGGCCTGCTGAGGGGCTACAGCCGAACTGGGGAAAATGGAGGGATTAACCATAGGGCCTGGGAGTGTAAACAGCATCAGCGCCAAAGCTGACTCGTGGTGGCGGGAAAACTAACAAACCTCAATAGTATCTTGAAAACCTATGCCTTAAAACCATCGGCCCGTCCCCTTGGCCACCAATTTCCCCCTAATCTCCTTCATCCCCCTCACTACCTCACCCTCACATCTCCATCCTCCTAACCTTCATAAACCCCCAAACTCCGTCCACATCCACCAGATTGGGTATCCTTGAGGCATTAGCCTACCGTCACTGCATCTGGCATGAGCCTATCTGGCCCGACGAAAGAGATTCAGTCCCTCAGGGGGCGATTTCTCGACCTGATCAATCTGCGCCCTGGGGAAGAAGAGCGCACGCTGCTCATGTTTGCGTTTTACACCGCCACCTCCATGGGCATTTTGTGGCTGGAGGTGAGTTCGGCGGCGCTGTTCTTGGGAGCCTATGGGGCAGCCAGCCTGCCGTGGATCTATATTTTTAGCGCTGGGGTAGGGCTGGGGCTGAGCGTGGTCTATTCCTGGCTACAGCGGCTATTTCCGCTGCGCCGGGTGATTGTGATCATCGCCATGCTTATGGCCGTCCCCATTTTGGGGTTTCGCTGGGGGCTAACGATACCGTGGCTGGCGGCTCCTATGGTGTTTTCGATGCGGCTGTGGATTGAGGCGATCTACGGGCTCAATGACCTCAACCTGTCGGTGACCGCTAACCAGTTATTCAACATTCGAGAGATCAAGCGGGCGTATCCGATTATTAGCAGCGGCAATCTAGTTGCCGATGTGATCAGCGGTTTTTCGGTGTATCTGCTGCTCAAGTTGATTGGGCTGCAAAACGTGCTGCTGCTTGCCTTCGTGGTGATGGTGGCGGGGGCGGCCATTTTGTATCACCTCAGCCGCAACTACGAGCACGCCTTTCCTGACTCGCCCCGTCGCCAGGCCGAAGACGCTGAGTCTGTTGAGAGCTTTCGATCGCGCCAGCGACTTCAGGGGCCAATCCAGCAGTATGTGGTGCTGCTGTTTTCGTTCTTTGTGCTGGCCCAGATGCTGCTGTTCTCCATTGAGTTTCAGTTCTTTAACCAGCTGGAAACCAGTCTCGATGTGGATGCCATTGCTGCCTTTTTGGGATTTTTTAGCGGCCTGCTGGGGCTGATTGAGCTGTTTACCCAGTGGTTTACCTCTAGCCGACTGATTGAGCGGGAGGGGGTGTTTACGGTGGCTCTGGTGCTGCCCTCAGTCATTGTGGTGATTGGGGTGATTACGCTGGTGGCCAGCTACCCGGTGCGCATGGGGTTGATGGCCATGTTCGTCGGGCTGATTGTGCTGAAGTTTTTTGATGAGTGGCTGCGCTATACGCTGGTGGCCACTACGCGGCCAATTCTGTTTCAGCCCATTCCTGACCAGGTGCGCAGCACGGTGCAGTCGTGGGTGGGGGGGATTGCCGAGCCGCTGTCGATGGGGGGCACGGGGGTGGCGATACTGGTCACCATTGCCGTTTGTAACCGCATTGGGCTGGTCGATACCCTGGTGCAGGCGCGGCTGTTTTTGCTGGGCACCGTGGTGGCGGCGCTGGTCTGGTTTGCGATTATGGTGCTGCTGCGATCGCGCTACCTCAACCTGCTGGTGCGGGGGGCCGAGCGCGGCCTGCTAACCTTCTCTGACGCCAACCTGCGGGTACTGAAGCGGGCCTTTATTGAGCAGCTCGAAAAGCCTGGATTGGACGCCAACAAGCGATCGTGCATTGAGCTGCTGAGCCATATTGACCCCAAAAACGTGGGTGAGATCTTGGCCCCCCGCCTGGCCGATCTACCCCCGGCGCTCCAGCGCCAGAGTTTAGAGGCGATGCTGGAGCACCCCAACCCGGCCTACACCGCTCAGGTGCAAGATTTGCTGGAGGTGCCCAACCAGGCTCCCGAAATTTTGGCCCTCGCCCTACGCTACGTGTGGCTGGCCCAGGAACGCTTTGACATTAACGATCTGCGCCCCTACCTGCCGCCGGAGGTGGATGCGGTGGTGCGCGGAACGGCGGCCTCGCTGATGCTGCGGCGGGGCAACCTGCAGGAGCGGGCTGAGGCCACCGCCACCCTGCGCAAAATGCTGGTGCACGATGAAGAGCGAGAGCGGGTGATGGGCTGTCGCGCCCTGGGGGAGGCCGACTATATGGAATCGCTCAGCATCTATATTGACGACTTGCTGCAAGACCCTTCGCTGCGGGTGCGACGGGCGATATTGGAGGCGATCGCCTCTACTCAGTACAAAAAGTACTATCCCTCGCTGCTCAAGGCGCTCCAGTATAAGTCAACCCGCGAAGCCGCTGTAGCGGCCCTCACCCGCCTGGGTAACGAGGCTTTGCCCATGCTGCAAGAGCTGGCCCTCGATAGCTACCGTCCCGAAATTTTGCGCAATCAGGCCTGGCAGGTGATTGGCAACATTGGCACCGTCCCCGCCCTAGAGTTTCTCATTCAAAACCTGATCACTACCTGGGGCAGCACCCGCCGCCACATTCTGCGGATTTTGCTCAGCCTGTACCAGGAGTCGGGGGTGAAGCGATCGTCTCTGATTGATGGGGCCTTAGATCGCATGCTGGGCCGCAGCGGCATCGAAGATCTGCTGAATACGGAGCTGGCCTTTGCCGGGCAAATGCTGGCGGCTAAGGTCGATTTGGCCGCCAACCGGGTCGCTGGCATTGAGGCCGACCTGCTGCGCGAGGCCCTCGACGGCTTGCAGGCCGATGCCACCGAGCGACTGTTTATGCTGCTGCGGTTTGTGTCGCCCGCAACGGCGATTCAGGCGGCCCAGGTGAGCCTCAGCGGGTCGGCAGCCCAGTGGGCCAGGGGCATCGAAATTCTCGACAACGTGGTGGATGTGGCCAATAAACGGTCGATTTTAATCTTGCTCGATCGCCGTCTCGATGCCGACAAGCTGAAGCTGCTGGCCCTGTCTACGCCACTGATACCCTACGGAGCCATGCTGCCGCGCGATCGCCTGCGTCAGCTGCTTGACCTGCGCAACTTTTTGTCAGACTGGACTGTTGCCTGCTGCTTTCACCTGGCCCGAGTGCAGCGGTGGAATCTCACCGCCGAGCACACTCTTGCCTCGCTTCAGCACCCCACCGGCTTTGTGCGCGAGGCCGTGCTGGCCTACCTGGCTGTGGCATCGCCCCGCGCCCTGCGGGAGCTATTGCCCCTGATGCAGCAAGACACCGACCCGCTGGTGCTAGCCCAGGTTAAACAGCTGCTCAACACCTATAATTTGGAGCCGAGCCCCTCTGCTGGCTGATGCATTCCGGCCCTGTTAGCCCGCCTTTGCCCTCTAGGTCAAACATCCCCTGTATGTTAAACAGCGTCGAACGCCTCCTGTTTATTCGCAACGTCCCCATGTTCAAAGAGCTGCGGGATGACTTTTTGGTGCGCCTGGCCTCGGTGATGGATGAGGTGTTCTACGACAGCAACTACACCATCATCACCGAAGGCCAGGAGGGGCGATCGATGTACATTGTGGTGTCGGGCCGCGTCAGTGTACACATTGGCGGTCAGGAGGTGGCCCAGCTCAAAGAAGACGAATGCTTTGGCGAAATGTCGGTGTTTGACGCCGAGCCGCGATCGGCCTCCGTTACCACCCTAGAGCCCTGCGCCTGTCTGGTACTCACTCAGCAGCAGCTTTACGACGCCATTGACGAAACCCCCGGTATTGCGGTCAACGTGATTCGGTTACTCTCCCGCCGCATTCGCGAGCTCAACCAAGACCTCAACCAGGTCAAACAGCAGCTCACGCAGCCTTCCCCATTCCCCCAAACCCGGCCCCAGTGGTATCGGCCAATGCCTTTTCCGCCGTCGGAACCCCTGGCGCGATCGGGCAGCTAGGGATTGGGACGCTGGGTACGGCAGGGCTAAAACAACGACCTCAGGGCATTTTTAGGAGAGTTACCCCTTTGCGTATGGGAAAAGGCAATGCCTGCGCTCATGGTCAAGTGTTCGCTAAAAATCTCCTTCGTCCTTGGGGCTAAAACCTTTAGCCCATCTCTCTTCAAACACAACTTTTCTTAACCCTGCGACGCGTCCTTAGGGCTTGGGCAAGCTAACGGTAACGATGCCGTTTTTGAGGATTTGCCCGTGGGGGTACTGATACTGCTGGTGGCCGTACTGCTGATTGCGGCGGTCTTTTTGGTCAATCTCTACAACCGGTTAGTGACCGGGCGCAACCGCTACCAAAACGCCTACGCCCAGATCGACGTGCAGCTGCGCCGTCGCTACGACCTAATTCCTAACCTGGTGGAGAGCGTTAAGGGCTACATGGCCCACGAGAAAGAAACTCTGGCAGCAGTCATCAACGCCCGCAACAGCGCCATGAGCGCCAGCCGTCAGGCGGCCCAGGCCCCTGGAGATCCGCGAGCGATGACGCAGCTGGCCGCCGCTGAGGGCATGCTCGACAACACCCTAGGGCGGCTGTTTGCGCTATCGGAGGCCTACCCCGACCTCAAGGCCAACCAAAATATGGCCCAGCTAATCGAAGAACTGCGCTCTACCGAAAACCGCATTGCCTTTGCTCGCCAGGCGTTCAATGACGCTGTCACCCTCTACAACACCCAGCGGGAGATGTTCCCCGGCAACCTGATTGCGGGCAGCTTTAATTTCACCCCGGCCCAGCTGCTCGAAGAAAGTGCCCCTGAGGTCAAAGAAGTCCCTCGCGTATCCTTTAGCTAGCCATGAATTTCTTTGAGCATCAAGACCAGGCCCGGCGCAACACCACCAAGCTGCTGCTGCTGTTTGGGCTGTCGATCGCAGGGATGATCGCAGCCTTCTATGGGGTGGCGATCGCGGTTCTATCGACCCAGGTCACCCCAGAGCTTGGCGGTTTAGTACTCTGGCGGCCCGGCGTCTTGTTTTGGGTAGCCAGCGGTACGCTGGCCTTTATGGTAGTAGGCAGCTCGATCAAAATGGCCCAGCTCAGCCAGGGGGGGCACAGCCTGGCCAAGGGGCTGGGCGGTCGCGAGCTAAACCCCCTCACCGACGATCCCGATGAGCAGCGGTTGATCAACGTGGTCAGCGAGATGGCTCTGGCCTCGGGCACCCCCATCCCCGCCGTGTATCTGCTGGATGACGAACCGGGCATCAACGCCTTTGCGGCAGGCCACACCGCTGACAAAGCCGTGATTGGCGTGACCCGTGGCTGTCTCGACCAGCTCAGCCGCGACGAACTGCAAGGGGTGATTGGCCATGAATTCAGCCATATTTTCAACGGCGACATGGGCCTTAACCTCAAGCTGATTGGGGTAATCCACGGTCTGCTGCTGATCTATATTGCCGGGCGGGTGGTGCTGCGCTTGAGCTACTACGGTGGATCGTCGCGGCGATCGAAGGATGACAAGGGGGCTGGGGCGGTGCTGGCGGCGGCTCTGGCCATGGTGGTAATTGGCTACCTGGGGGTGCTGTGCGGACGGTTGATCAAAAGCGCCGTGTCGCGGGAGCGAGAGTTTTTAGCCGATGCCTCGGCAGTGCAGTTTACCCGCAACCCCGAGGGTCTGACCGGGGCGCTGCGTAAAATCGGCCAGATTCCCTCGGGGTCTACGATGGTTTCCCCCATGGCTGAAACCGCCAGCCACCTGCTGTTTGGCGAGGCCAACGGCAATCTGTCGTTTTTGGGCGGCTGGTTTGCCACCCACCCACCCCTGGGTGAGCGGCTGCGACGCCTGGGCCAGGTGCCCATTCCCCAGGGAGTTTCTCCCCTAACAGTCGGGGCATCAGTTAGTTCCCCAGACGAATCGCTGGTGATGGGGCTGCACGGAGGCACAAGCACCGCTGTGCAGCCAGGGATAGCCACGATCGCCTCCCCCAACCCAAGTCAGTTTATGACCGCCATCGGCACCACCGATGCCCGGCGGCTGGAACAGGTTCGATCGCTGCTCAGCGACCTGCCCGGCGAGATTAAGTCGGCCCTGCAAAACCCCACTGCTGCTGCCGAGGTTGTGTATGCTTTGCTGGTGCGGACCAAACCCGCCCTACAAACTCAGCAGATCGAGTACCTGTCCAACACCTATGGCCCAGATTGCAGACAGCGAGTAGGACAGATTTACAATCAGGTTCGCGCCCTCAAGCCAGGGCAAGATCTGCTGTTGCTAGAGGCGCTAGTGCCTGCCCTCCAGCAGCTCGACGCTGAGGCGGGGCGAAAGTTTATTCAAACGGCCCAGGCCCTGAGCCAGCCGGGGGGCCGCCTGCTGCCTGCAAACTATCCGCTGCAGCTAATCCTGCGCAAACGACTGTCGAGTGGTTCAGGGCAGCCTGCGACCATCACCGCCATCACCGATCTCTGGGGCGACGCCCTTGTGGTGCTGGCCCTGCTGGCGCGGGTTGGCCACACCCGCCCAGAGGATGCCCTCTACGCCTTTAAGCTAGGTCTTTCGCAACTGCCAGGAGCTAAAACGCAGACTTCTCCCAACCAGCTACCGCCGGTCAACAGCACCGATATCAACGCCAGTCTCAGCCGTCTAGAGCAGGCAGTTCCTAAATTAAAACAGGCTATTGTCGATGCCTGTGCCCACACAGTATTGGCCGACAACGATGTCACCCCCGCCGAGATGGGTCTGCTGCGGGCGGTGGTGATCACCCTCGACTGCCCGGCCCCGCCCTTTTTGAAATAACCCTTGCCAGCGTCAAAATCCTGTTTGAGGTTGCAACGAATTCTGTTAGTATTAGTAGCTGCGCTATTGTGCCGTTTGATTACCGTCGGAGAATATCCATGGCTCGTCATTGTCAACTCACCGGAAAAAAGGCTAACAACGCCTTCTCGATCTCTCACTCCCACCGCCGCACCAAGCGTCTCCAAGAGGCCAACCTGCAAGAAAAGCGCGTCTGGTGGCCCCAGGGCAAGCGCTGGGTAAAGCTGCGCCTCTCGACTAAAGCCATCAAGACCCTCCAAACCAAAGGGCTTGAAGCGATGGCTAAGGAAGCCGGTCTCAATCTGAACAAGTGCTAGTTGGCTTCTAACCAGCTAATTTCGGCGGCGCAGTAGCGCTAGCCCCGCCGCCACAATACCAATAGCAAAGGCCGTTCCTGGTTCGGGGACGGCCTTTGCCGTAGCTTGGCGCTGCACTTCCATCACAAACTTAAATACCACCGATTCGCCGGGGGCTAACGACCGATCGAACTGAACGGCGGCGGTGGTATCGGCATCGACTAAGGGGCCAGGAGTATTTTGCAACCCCGAGGCCGGGGCGTTATAGAGCTGAGCCAGTAGCGGACCGTAGGGACTGATCTGCACTGCTGTGGGGGTTTGATCGACGGCAAGGGTGGCCACGGCACCGCTGGGGGCGGTTTGAGTAAGGGTGTTGCCTGCAAAGAAGGCGGTGTTGTTGGTGAGAACGCCGTCAAACTGAAGATCGTAGTCGATGTACTTAAACAGGCTGACATCGAGCCAGTCGCTGCCGGTGTTAGTCAGGGTAACAGTTTCTTGACGAGCGGCGCGGTAGCTGCCGGGCGTGCCCCCCAACAAGATCGAGTCGAGGGAAAATGCCAGGTTAGCCCCAAAAAAACTAGCGCTGAGGCGATCGGCGCTGGGCTGGCTGAAGGCCACTGGCTGCAAGTCTTCGAGCCGCAGTTCCTGGGGGGCGGCAAGGCTGCTGAGGTTGAGAAAATAGAGATCCGTAAACAGCGTTTCAACGCCGTCAATGAGCCACGACTGGTCTTCGCTGAAGCGCAGCAGATCGGTTCGATAGGTCGAGTTGCCCTGGTTGAGTTCTACCAGCCCGGCGGGCAGAGGGTCTGCAGCCGCAGACCAACCGGGGCTGGCCAGCACCAGGGCTAAACCCAAGCATGGAGCGACGATAGCGGGCCAGTGTGTCATAACGGGGGGGAATGGGGCGATAGGATCCTGGTGCTTGATTGTCGGTTGAAAGCAGGATGAGTCTGCTGGCTCGATTGCACCAGCAAACCTTTACCCAGGCTAGCCGGGCAACCCCACCTCTGAAATCACTTCTCTAGGGATATTTACGGAATCCTTAATCGAACTTTATGGACTTAGTGCCAGTGCCGCCGCTCTTTAGGAACCGAATGTCAAGCCTTACTAGAGTCCATAAACCGCCCCTACCGGCGCAGGGGAAAGCGCCGCAGACCCACCCTAGGGCAGTAATGTAGACCTAGGAACAGCTTGCCATGTTCCTCGTTACGGTGTGTTGTGTTCCGCCTGCTGGGCGGTGTGTCTATGGTCGATCGCCCCCTACCCTCTGTTGTTGACAACCGCCGGGCGGTACAGCGGGTGCTGCTGATTACCCTCGCTCTAAATTTGGCGGTGGTGGCCCTTAAGGCCACCGTGGGCTGGATGACCGGGTCACTAAGCCTGCTAGCCGATGCTCTGCACAGCGTCACCGACAGTGCCAACAACGTACTGGGGCTGGCCACCAACCGCCTGGCCAACCCCCAGCCCGATCGCGATCATCCCTACGGCCACCAAAAGTTTGAGGCGATTGGTGCCTTGGGCATTGCGGCCTTTTTGGGCATTGCCTGCTTTGAGATTCTCAAGAGCGCAGTGGAGCGCATTCTTTCGGGCGGCAACCCGGTCACCATGAGCGCTACTGCCCTGTGGATTATGCTGTCGGTGCTGGGGATCAACATTTTTGTCACCACCTACGAGCGGCGGGTGGGGCTGGCGCTCAACAGCAAGATTTTGGTGGCCGACGCCCACCACACCATGAGCGACATCTGGACCACCATGGTGGTGATCGCTGGTCTAATTGGCGTGTGGCAAGGGCTGACCTGGCTGGATGTGGCCCTGGCGTTTCCGGTGGCGCTGCTGGTGTTTAAGAGCGGCTGGACAGTGCTGCGCGACAACCTGCCCTGGCTGGTGGATGAGATGGCGATCGCCCCCGAGGCCATTCATAAGCAGGTGATGCAGGTGCCGGGGGTGGTCAACTGCCACAGCATTGCCTCTCGGGGGCTGCTGGGGCGGCAGGTGTTCATCGACATGCACCTGGTGGTGCAGCCCACCGATATTCGCGCCGCCCACAGCGTGACCGAGGCCGTTGAAGATCGCCTGGAGGAGCTTTATGGCCCCACCCGCACCACCATTCACCTGGAGCCGAGGGAGTACACCGAGGAGGCGATTACCTATTGAGAACGGTGGGGTCAGAGGACGCCAAAAGCGCTAATTTCCCCATTACACTAGGAAAGGGGCTGAGGCCCTTAATTCCGTCACGCAGCAACCATGAACTTTTTGGCGAATCTGATTCCCGGCCGGGCCGACCAGGCCACTCTGCCCAAGCGCAGCCGCCGGGTGCGGGGGGTAGAGCTTAAAACTGAGGCCGAGATTGAGATCATGCGCGGGGCGGCTCGCATTGTGGCCACGGTGCTCAAAGAAATTGAGGCCCTGGTGCAGCCGGGGATGACCACCGCCGATTTAGATGCCCATGCCGAGCGGCGGATCCGTGAGCTGGGCGCGACCCCGAGCTTTAAGGGTTACCACGGCTTTCCGGCGTCGATTTGCGCCTGCGTTAACGATCAGGTGGTACACGGCATTCCCACCAAGCGTCAGGTGATTCGGCGGGGCGACCTGCTCAAGGTCGATACGGGGGCCTACTACAACGGCTTCCACGGCGACTCTTGCATCACCGTTGCGGTGGGCGAGGTGTCGGCCCAGGCCCAGCAGCTGATGACGGCGGCGGAAGCGGCTCTCTACGCGGGCATTGCCCAGGTGCAGCCGGGGAATACGCTGCTGGATATTGCGGGGGCGATCGAAGACTGCGTCACCAGCTACGGCTTTACGGTGGTGGAAGATTTTACCGGCCATGGGGTGGGGCGCAACCTGCACGAGGCCCCCTCGGTGTTTAACTTTCGTACCCGGCAGCTGCCCAATATGAAACTGCGACCGGGGATGACGCTGGCGATCGAGCCGATTCTAAACGCCGGGTCAAAGCAGACCCGTACATTGAAAGATCAGTGGACGGTGGTGACGGTGGATCGCAGCCTGTCGGCCCAGTTTGAGCACACGGTGCTCGTCAGCGAGACGGGGTACGAGATTTTGACCGATCGCAGCTCGATTCCGGTGGCCCTGGCCTCCTAGGAAGCCGGATTAGGATTTAGGCAGGGTCGCCCGCCGTAGTCAACGCTGGTGTCTAGGGTGAGCACGTAGGCTTTGATGCCATCGCTAGCGGCAAAGCGGTGGCGCTCAATTTCTTGCAGGGCTTTGCGATCGAGGGCGCCGTAGCCCGAGCTGCGCAGCAGGGTAGGTGCGCCCCGCCAAGATCCGTCGGGGTTCACCACGGCTCCAACAGCAATCTCCCCTGGTGCATCGGTAAGGCACACCCGCTGGGGGTACATCGTGGAAAACTCGGAGTGGTTTGTTTCTGGAGATAGATCGGCCAGGCCAGTCTCCTGCCGCAGGGCGCTAACCCACTCACTCTGGTTGGTGTTGAAGGCCTCGCGGGTAACGGCAGCGGCGTTAAAGCTGAAGCGGTTTTGAATAGACTCTGCCGCCCGGTCAACCTTGGCCTGGGGCAGGTCGAGGGCAGCTACGTAGGCCAACAGCTGGGGGCCAAGCTCGCCGTCAAACAGAGGCTGGGTGGATGACGGCGGTGAGGGGAGTAGGGTCGCAGGATCAGCGGGGCTGGCAGCGGGAGGATTAACGGGTGCTGTAGGGGGTTGGGCCGGTTGGGATCTTGCCGCTGGGGCGGCTGTGGGGCGCGGCTGCGATCGCGGCTGGCTGCGGCTCTGAGCCACGGCTGAGCGAGGGGCAGTCGTGGCCGATGGAATCTGGGTGGCGATCGCCGGACGCCCCTGGAGCGGAGCCGACGGGAGGACTGTGGCCCTGGCTATGTCTGACTCGCCTGCCGGGGGCACGCGGGTAATAGCGATGCTGTCCTGCTCCGGGTCTGGGGGAGGCACTAAGGCGTCCTCACCAGCGCCTGTTGGCAGCATCAGCAACAGTGTGTGCAGGCCCAGCGACGCTAGCAGCATGGGGGCCAACAGCAGCTGCCACAGGGGCCGAGACCGCTCAGGAGGGGCAAAACGAGTCGTCATACCAAATCTACAGGGGGAACTACGTTACCTACTATTCAGCCACAGAACTGGGTCGCCGTGGACTAGTTTGCGGGGCTAGCTCGAACGGGGATCATCCGCCCAGATAATCACCAGTCCCGAGGCCTGCTGTCCGAGGGCTCCTACCCCAATGCCTACCAGGGAGATAAACAGGTAGGGCTGCCCCTCTCGTACCACCTGAAACAGCGGGCGGTTGCAGTAGCCATCGGCCACGCGATTCACCTGGTACTGCGGCGGTGGAAAGGTGCGGGGAATATCCTGCTCTTCGATGAACTGAACGTTGCGCGTCAGATAGCGCAGCGAGACTACACCGGGCTGATTGCTGTAGGTGTCGGCGCTGATCTGCGTAAAGAAGCAGGCCTGCTCTTGGGGTGACCAGGCCGCAATGCCCTGGGGAATTAGGTAGGCGATCGCCGGAAACGAGGTGGCTGTAGAGTCAAAATCGCTATCCCCCGATCCTCGGGTGAGGCGGGTAAAGATTTCGGCCACCTCCTCATCGGGCACGGCGGCGGTGGCAGGCTCGGGTTCGGCGGTAAAGGCGGGTTCGGGTGGAGGTGGTGTATCGGTCGAGACCGGAGCGGCGGGGCGCGGGGAACTGGGTGCGATCGGCTGGCTGGGGGATGGTGGGGCAGCCGCTGTCGGCGGCGGCGGGGCAGCTTCTGGAGGCGGCGAGACGATTTCGGGCTCGGGGCGGTTAAGGGTGCCAATGCTGAGCAGATCGACAAACTCGTCTTCGGCGGCAGCGTCTTCGGCCTCGGGGGCCGGGCGAGACGAGGGGGTCGGAGCCAGCAGCAGCAGCCCGTGGAGCACCAGGGATAATCCCAGCAGGGGGGCGAGCAGCAGCTTCAGGCGGCGCAGGGGTGGGCGGGCTGGCCGCACCGGAGGCAGTGCGACGGGCTGAGGCGACTTTACAGATTCCCCAATCGGCATAGGTTTAAAGGGATAACGGTGACAGCGATCGCTGGATAAAAAGTTCACCTGAACAGGCAGATAGTCGCCGCAAAGCCCCTGGGAATGCGCTGTCTTCCCAAGGGCTAACGGAAGGGCGATCGCGCTAGGTCAAGCGCAGTCTAATCACCCTACAGATCAGCCAAGAGGTCGGCGTAGCGCTGCTCAGATAGGGGCACGTAGCCCACTTCGGGCACAAGCTCAGTGCTGTTCTCGAGCATGAACTCGACGAAGGCGCGTACCTCGGGGCGGCTCTCCAGGCTGCTCTTCTTGACGTAGACGAAGATAGGCCGAGAGAGGGGAGTGTAGGTGCCGTTCTCAACATTCTCGGGGGTGGGCTCAACGCCGTTGATGGCAACCGCTTTGAGAGTGTCCTGGTTTTCTAGATAGTAGGCCAGCCCAAAGTAGCCCAGAGCGCCAGCGTCGCGGCTGACACCAATCACGAGAATATTGTCGTCTTCGCTGGCGGTGTAGTCGGTACGGCTAGAACCCGCCTCACCCACAATCGTTTCAGTGAAGTAGTCGAAGGTGCCCGAGTCGGTGCCGGGGCCATACAGATCAATGGGCTCATTGGGCCAGCTAGGGTCGATCTGGTTCCAGCGGGTGATGGTGCCCTCAGCATCAGGACTCCACAGCATTTGCAGCTGCTCTACGGTCATATCGTCGGCCCAGTCGTTTTCGGGGTTAACCACCACCGTCAAGGCATCGGTAGCAACGGGCACTTCGATGTACTCAATGCCAGCGGCGGCACATGCTTCGATTTCAGAGGCTTTGATCGGGCGAGAAGCACCCGTGATATCGAGTTCGTCAGCGCAAAACTTGCTAAAACCGCCGCCAGTACCCGACACCCCAACGGTGACCTGGGTACCACTGTTGGCGGACATAAATTCTTCGGCCATGGCCTCAGAAATGGGATAGACGGTACTAGACCCGTCGATCTGAATGATGGAATTTTGAGAAACTGCACTGGGAGTGCTAATTCCTAAGACCACTGCGGTGGTTAACGCGCCAGCCAGGGCATAGCGATTGAAGGTCTGTCTGCTCATCATACAACACTCTCCGTAGCGTCCTAAACGTAGTCAAATCCGCCACAGTAAACCCTACAGACTCAACCCTAAGAAAGCCTGATGGCAAGAATAAGCCTGGGGGATAAACCAATTAAGGAACATTTAAGAAACTACCAAAATCACCTTTCAGTAAGTGATTTAGTCGCCATGAATGGGGAGGTAAAATGAGTGTTTTAATTGTGCGATCGCCCTCTACAATCCCTACGGCCAAAGCTCAGCCGACGGTCTAAGCTGGGCACTAGAAGATCAACCAAGGGTCATACTGCCGAAATGCACGTTTGCATAGGCGGCAGTTCTTTTGGAGGCAGGGAGAGATGAACCGGTGACTAAAGCTACAGCAAATGACTTGCAATCGCCCGCTAGAAGATCGATGCTTCCTGCGTCTTTGGGCGATCGCTGAGGCAATTCAAAAGTCCCCGTCCCTGACCGGCTTACTCCACCGCCAGCGATACCCGGTTGCCGCCGATCGCCCGCAAATCTGTCAGTAGACCCGCCACTTCGCTGTAGCTGAGTTCGCGATCGGCTTTGACAATCAGCTTGCCGTTGGGGTTTTGGGCAAAGTAGGCGCGCACCTGCTGAGATACCTGGGTGAACGTTGCCAATTCATTGTCTAGCACCAGTTCGCCGTCGCGGTTGAGACCGACCACCATGGCATCGCTGGCCACGGCCTCCGCCTCGGGGCCACCATCCCCCGCTACCGACTGGGGCAGGCGCAGATTTGAAATCTGCTGCCCGGTGAGGCTCATGGAAATAATGATGAAAAAGGTCAGCACCGTCATCAGCACGTCCATCATGGGGACGAGGTTAATCTCGGGAATCTGAGAGTTGACCTGGCGGCGGCGAGAGCGCATAAAGCCCATTGCGAATAAGAAGGCTGAGGGAATCTGAAGTGGTTTGTAAAAGCCGTCGTCCGACTTCGGCGAATGACCCTAGTATAGGGGGCTAAACCGGGGGTGGTTAGGGGGCAGCTTTTAGCGATCGCCCTTGGCCACCGTCCACGCTCAAGCGGGGGCTAGCCAGCAAATGATACCCAAAGATCTCCACAAGCTCATGTATCGCGGTGCACACCGCCTGGCTCAGCAGCCTTGGATGTGGCTGCTGATGTGGGTTGCCCCGCTGCTGGCGTTCAACAGCCCCCAGCAAAGTCTAATGGCCCCCACCGAAGCCCTCTACGCCCAGCAGGCCTGGGAAATGTTGAGCAATAACGACTGGCTCACCCTGAGCTGGTGGGGCAGCCCCCAGTTCGATCGCCTGCCGGGTTTGCCCTGGTTGATTGCCCTGAGCTATCACTGGTTTGGCCGCAGTGAGCTGGCGGCAAGGCTGCCCAGTATGGTGGCGGCAGCGACAGCGATTGTGCTCACCTGGCAAATTGGGCGGCGGCTGGTGCCCCAAACTTTAGGTCTGTGGGGCGCAGGCATTTTTGCCGTCATGCCCCTGTGGATGCAGGCAGCCAAGCTGGCCACCCCCGACGCTCTGCTGTTGAGCCTTACCCTGCTGGCGATCTGGGCGCTGCTGCACAGCGAAGACCATCCGGCCCAGCGGGTGTGCTGGGGCCTGGTGGCGGGCCTGGCCTTTAGCCTGGGCTTTTTGGCACAGGGGGCGCTGGTGGTGCTGCCGATGGTGGCGCTGGTGCCCTACCTGGTGCGAGGTCATCGCACCCACCGCCACCTGAGCAATATTGGTCTCTACTACGGGCTGGCCTTTGGGGCCATACCCATCGCGATCTGGCTGGGGCGCAGCGTGGCCCGCTACGGCAGGTTGCCCCTGCACCAGCTCGGGGATCACTTAGTGGGTCAGCTAGGGCAAGCCGCTGGGCCAGTGCTACCCCAGGGGGTGTTTCAAGCGCCTTGGGCAGCAACCTCTGGGGCCACTTACTATGTCTGGCATCTACCCCTCGCGACCTTTCCGTGGATAGGATTTGCCTTGGTGGGGGCGTGGCTGGTGGGGCGCGAGGGCACCCTGGGCCGCCGTACCCTGTGGCTGGGGTATCCGGCTGTTATGGTGCTAGCGCTTAGCCTGCTGAATATTCACACGGGTTACGACGCGCTACCGGTGTATCCCTTTGTGGCGCTGCTGGCGGCGGTGGGTCTCAACCATGGGGGGCGGCTGTTTCGCTCTCGGGCCCCCCGGCGCTATCGGGTGGCGGTGGGTCTGAGCTGGGCTGCTGGAGTGCTGGGTATTTTGCTGCTGTCGGCGGGGGCGGCCCTGCTGATTACTCCCGGCGAACTAATCGCCGCCGCCCTGCGCCCCTATGGCTGGCTGGGGGTGGCGGGCGGTCTGGGACTACTCTTACCCTGGCTTATGGCGCTTAACCGCTGGGGACGGGTGAGCCAGACCCAGCAGCGGCTCTGGCAGTGGGGCTGGCTGCTGGGGCCATGGCTGGGGGTGATGGCAGCCTTGGCAACGGGGATCGTGGGCGACTACAGCCCGGCACTGAAGCTGGCGCTGCAAACGCCGCCCGTTGCGGCCATTTTGGCGAATAATTCGGTGCATATGGTGCGACCGGGGCGCGATGACATATCCACTCTGCTGACGTTCTACACGCCCGATCGCGGCAAGCCCCTGGGCAACTGGAGCCAAACTCCCCCAGAGGGCTACGCCTGGGGCAACCCCGATGAGGTGCTGCTGGAGGATAACTATGAGGTAATTGCCACGGTGGAGGGCTGGCAGCTGGTGCGATCGCCCCTGGTGCCGACGGCGGTGCCGAGGGGTTAAGGAGTAGGTGAGTAGGCGGGTGGATGGGTTGGTGAAATACAACCCCGACTTAGCTTGAGAAATCCTCTGCGGAGAGACCCCCGGTATGAGGATTTATGCTGGGGGTCTCTCTTGCCATAGCTAGGCTGTGGCGATTAGCTGTTTTTTGACCCAGATGTCTTCCCTTGAGTGAATGTAGATGGGGTCGGCTTCAAGGGCGATCGCGCGGTTGTACGACTCCACTGCATTGCCGTAGGCACCCATTTCGGCTAGCAGCTTGCCTCGGTTGAACCAAGCCTGGTGATACTGGGGGGCGAGGGCTACGGCTTTGTCGTAGGCGGCTAGGGCCTCGGCCTGGCGCTTAAGGCCGCAGAGAGCATTGGCACGATTGTTCCAACCGGTGCAGTAGGTGCCGTCTAGGGCTAACGCCCGATCAAAGGTTTCTAGGGCCTGGGCGAACTGGCTCTGTTCGCAGAGGGTGCAGCCTTGGGCATTTAGGGCGGCGGCGCTGTGGTCGTGGGTGTGGATGGGGTTCATGGGCGATGATTCTGGGCAACAATCCCATTGTGAAGTGGGGCAAAGGAGGGTGCTCAGGGGGGGTGTTACCCGCTGGGGGTGCGGGTTTACAATCCGTTGGGGAAAAGATCCATCTACAGTACAGCCTATGCCACAGGTATCTCTACTAGAACTGGTTGGGGCGGTGCAAGCGGGGGAGTTGGTAAGCTTGCCGACCGATACGGTGCCAGCGCTGGCGGCGCGGCCCGAGGCGGGCGATCGCATCTACACAGCTAAAGAGCGCAGCCCCGACAAGCCGCTGATTCTCATGGGGGCCAGCCTTGACGATCTGCGGCCCTACATCGACGGCAACGAGGATGAACTGGCCCAGTGGAGCGCGATCGCCGCTCAGCACTGGCCCGGCGCGCTGACCCTGGTGCTGCCCGCCAGCGATCGCCTGCCCCCTGCCATGAACCCGCAAAATACGGGTACCGTGGGGCTGAGAGTTCCCAACCATGCCCTGGCGCGATACCTCCTAGCGCGCACCGGCCCCCTGGCCACTACCAGCGCCAACCGCTCAGGGGAGCCGCCGCTAGAGACTATGGCGGCGATCGAGGCCAGCTTTCCCCAGGTGTTTACCCTGGGTGAGACGGCCCGCGCCGAGATCTACGCCCTCCTTAACGTCGCCGATCCCCCTCACAATCAGCCCCAGGGCTCGGGGCTGCCCTCGACCGTGGTGCGCTGGCGGGCCGGGGGCTGGGAGGTGCTGCGATCGGGCGCAGTAGCCCTTCCCAAGGCTGCTAACCCTTAAATAACCAACACCAGTCCCACCAGAGCGTAGGCTAGCAATACACCTCTACCCCCTACACCCCACCCCTCATCCCTCCACCATGGACTATCCCCAGGGTCAAAACTTCACCGATATCGAGACGCTACAGCTGGCCTACGATCGCCTGCGGCACCAGGCCCAGCACCAGGCAGCTTTTTTGGGCACGGCCTCCCACGAGCTTAGGTCGCCGATCACTCAAATCATTAGCCTGCACCAGCTAATTCTCGAAGACCTGTGCGAAAGCCCCGCCGAAGAGCGGGAGTTTATTGCCCAGGCCAACCAGGCCATTCAAACGGTGCTCAAGAATCTCGATCTGCTGATCACCCTCTCTAAGTTCGATATTGGTGCTCTGCACCCCCAGCTCGCCCCCACCCTGCTCCAGCCGCTAATTACCCGCGTCCAGCGCATGATCGAAATGCAGTGCATCAACCGCCACTGCCGGTTGATTGTGGGGCCGGTGGAGGCCGGCCTCCAAGTTCAAACTGACCCAGCCTGGCTAGAGCAATCCCTAGTAATGCTGATCGAAGCCGCCCTGGCCCTGGGTAGTCCGCAGATTAGCCTAACCGTGTCTGAAGACCCCACCACCGGCAGCGTTGCCCTGCATTTGGGGACGAATCCTGGCGAGGCGCCACCGTCGGCTATGGCCGCCCTATCGCCCGAGTTTCGCTACCAGCTTGCCGCTCGCCTAGCGCTGCACCTGGGGGCTGCCCTAGAGTTCCTAGGGCCTGCCGAAACGCCCAAAAGTCTTTTGTGCCTGAAGCTACCGCGCCCCGCTAATTAACGCCCGGCACCGCCATTTCATTGAACATTTGAATTGACCGTTCCATTTCAGGATCTTTCGATATAGTTTGGGCAAATCGCTTCCGGAATTAACGGCTGCTTCTCTGTAGCTGGCTTTACGTCAGTGCCCTGTAGATGTCAAATCGCAGCCTGCCGGATTGGATCCCTGAAACTAAGTCACAGTAATAATTATGGAATTTGCTATCGTGCTCATTCTGGTCTTCATTGTGTGGACCAATGAGGCCCTATTGGGGAAGCCATTAGTCAAAGAGATTAAGCCCAAAACCGCAGAAGAAGAATTTACCGCTGCCCTCACTAAGTTTTTAGATAAAGGCATTCCGGTGCGGATCGTTGAAAAGAAAGAAGATAAAAAAGGGGGATAGAATAGGCCTGGATCTTGCATCTTGTTTATCCCTCGCCAAAATTATGACCCAAGATATCAATCCTGCCGCCTCAGTTCCCAACGCTGCTGAACCTGCCCCCGCCTTTGGTTGGAACCGCTATGCCGAGCGCATTAACGGGCGGTTTGCCATGGTGGGCTTTGTGGCTCTGCTGCTGCTAGAGCTGGTCACTGGGCAAACGTTTTTTAGCTGGCTGGGTCTGGGCTGAGCATAGACCTAACCCCGGTATGCCCTGCCCTCTAGACCTTAGAAATGGTAGGCTTAGGGGTGATTTTTGGCATGGTGTGACTGTGGTTAACCCCAATGCAGAGATTGGGCGGCTGCGGGAGCTGATGCCCGCCACCGCCCGCATGAAAACTAAGCTAATGCTCAGCGATCGCCAGCTGAACGTTATCAAGGCCGAGTTTCCGCGTCCCTGGCAATCGACTCACACAGTCTCGATCAATCTCGACCTGTGGCATCGGCTGGCCGTGGCCGAGCGCGACCTGCTGTTTTTGCGCACCGTGAGCTGGGTGACCCTGGCCAACGTGCTCAAACCGAACTGGTACCAGGCCATGGCCGGGGCTGGGCTGGCCGGGGGTGTGGTCGAGCTGCTCCAGGGCGATGCCGTGGGCGTGGTGGCTGCCGCTGGGGTTACAGCCCTGGCCGGGTGGCAAATTTGGCGCGGCGTCACAGGCCCCCAAATTGAGATGGTCGCCGACGATAAGGCCGTGCAGGTGTCACTGCGGCGCGGCTACGATCAGACCGACGCCGCTGCTGCCCTGATTCGCGCCATTGAGGCGGTGCCCCCCCTAGAGGGCCGACAGGTGCTCACGGTCAACGAACTGCTGCGCTGCCAAAACCTGCGGCGGCAAACCTGGCGGTCAGAATTCTCGGTGCCCGAAAGCTACCTGCGTTAGAGTTTTCCAGCTAAATACTTATCCAGAGTTTTATGGCAACAGGCCCAATGGGCCGAGTTTGCGACCTCAAAGGGGACGTCCTATTTAGATGGAACAATCTTAGGCATCTATGGTTCAGTCATCGGTTTCGGCCCCTGGGACTCACCCTGGCTGGCAGGGGTTAGCCCATCTCAGATACGCCATGGAATCGGGACGTTGTGTGCCGACTCAGACCTACACCCGCGCTCCCCTGCGAGTGCAGCGTCCCCTGTATCCCGAAGGGGAAGGGCTGTGCCATACCGTGCTGGTGCATACCGCTGGGGGCCTGGTGGGGGGCGACAGCCTGGTGGTGGAACTGGCGGCTGCCCCCCGCGCCCTGGCCCTGGTCACCACCGCTGCCGCCAGCAAGGTTTACGGCAGCGCGGATACCGCCAGCAGCCAGCGAGTGGATATTACCCTGGCTCCAGAGAGCTGCTTGGAATGGTTTCCCCAGGAAACCATTGTGTTTGACCAGGCCCACTACAGCCAAAGCCTGCGGGTGAATCTGGCCCCAAAGGCCGTCTGGGCAGGCTGGGAGATCACTCGCTTTGGTCGCAGCGCTCGGGGAGAAACCTTTGAACAGGGCCAGTGGCGATCGCGCCTCGAAGTCTGGCAAGCCGACCAGCCCCTATGGCTCGATCGCCAGCATTTGACCGGTGGAAGTGCAGCCCTTCACAGCCCCAACGGCTTGGCAGAGCACCCGGTGGTGGGTAGCTTTGCCGTAGTAGGGCACCGGTTTGAAAATGACTCGGTGACGACTCTGCGCCAGCTGTGGCCCAGCGACCAACCCGGCGATATCGGCGTCACCCGACTGCAATCGGGGTTGTTGTGTCGCTACCGAGGCCCCTCCAGCCAAGCGGCACGGCGATGGTTTGTGGCCGCCTGGCAGCACCTGCGCCCGCTCTACCTGGGTCGCCCTGCCGCTGTGTCACGGCTGTGGCCCCGGTAGAGGCCTCTACTCATCCAAGGATGATCGGTTCTGGGCGAAAGCCAATACAGCCCGTGAAGTCTGGGCTTACAACCGCCCAAAATGCCCAAAGTTCAAACCACTGGGCATTTTTCACTTTTCATTTTTCACTCTTCCAGCTTCGTTCTTTCGCCATAGCCAGGTGACCTAGCCTCATCCTCTATCCATCGCTGTCGGCAATAGCGGCGATCGCAGGACTTCAGCGCTCCTTCCGGACGAGGGGCTAACGCCAGCGAAAGTATAAAAACCATGAGACTTCTTAAAGGTGCTATGAAGACCCCTCACTTTTCTGGCTCTAAGCTTCCTCCTGCCTCAGAATACGCGCTGATTATTGGGGCAGGAGCAACGGCGGCCATGTCGATGGCAGCGCAGCAGGTGGCGGTGGCCACGCTACCCGTAACTACCCTGGTCGCCCTAGGCCTGCTCAACCGCTACCGGCTTGACCAACGACTGCAAGACAGCGAGACCAGCGGGTCTACCCTAGAAGAAGCTACCCATAGACAGGCCCCAGCGGCCCCCCAGCGAGTCACCGCGCAGCCTCGGCCCGACGTGATTTCGGCCCGGCCCCAGGCGGCGACTACGCCGACCACCTCGGCCCGTTTTTCTGACCAGCGCGCCTACATTCACGACACCCTGGCCAAAAAAATTCAGGCTAAGGCCGACTTTGCGGCGGTGCAGCAAGCCAGTTTGAAAAAGGTGGGGGCACATCTCCAGCAGACTCGGCAAGAGCAGTCGCTGTCGTTGGAGGACGTCTACCAGCGGACGTTCATTCAGCCCTATACCCTAAAGGCGATCGAGACCGGCAATTTGCAGCAGCTGCCAGAAGCGTTTTACATTCGCGCCTTTATTCAGAAATATGCTTCGGCTTTGGGCCTGGAGGGGGCTACCTTAGCGGCGGATTTTCCGATGTCTTGACGGCTTAGGTTAAAGCACCGCCACAGCTTGACCCGCTACCGGCGGTGCAGCCATAGCAGTAGGGGCGGGTTTGCACGATCTCGATCGCATCTAGGGAGTTGGCCGCTAGCAGGTCAGCCACGGTCAGAGGCTGGCCGCTGCGCCCCAGACTGGGCAGAGCCTCCATTTGATTGAAGTCGCAGTCATAGATGTTGCCTTCGTAGTCAACGGAAAGCTCCTGGCGACACATCAGATGGGGCACGGTGGCGGGGTTGTGGTGATCGGACAGAAATTGCAGGTAGGGCGCGTAGAGGTTTTTGCCCTCTAGGTATTGCTTAACTCGACCAATGGGCAGGTTGGTGATGGTGTAGAGCTGGTTGAAGGCAATGTCGAAGTGCGATCGCAGATAGGCTTCATAGTCACCCTGTAACGCCGTCTGGCTGGGGGTGAGCGAAAACTCAGCGCTACGGGGCACGGGCGGATTGTAGACCAGATCGAGGCGCAGGGCTGGGTCGTGGCCGTAGCCGAGCTGATTGAGCCGCTGTAGGGCGCGAATAGACTCGGTGTAGACCCCAGCTCCCCGCTGTTTATCGACATTGTCTTCGAGGTAGCAGGGCAGCGAGGCCACCACATGCAGCTGATGGCGAGCAAAATATTCGGGCAGATCTTCAAACCCAGGCACAAAGAAAATCGTCAGATTCGATCGCACCATTACCGTTTTGCCCAGCGATCGGGCCGCCTCCACCAGGGGGCGAAAGCCGTAGTTCATCTCGGGGGCACCGCCGGTCAGATCAACGGTGGCAATCTGCGGAAACCGGCGCATCAGCTCGATCAGCTGATCGCAGACCTCGGCAGAGAGTTCCTCGGTGCGCTTGGGGCCAGCTTCCACGTGGCAATGGGTGCAGGCCAGGTTGCACTTGCGGCCCAGATTGATCTGCAACACGGTAATCGGCAGCTTGGTGAGGGGCTGCCCCAGCCGCTGGTCAAAGGGGGTAACTGCGATCGCCGGAGAGAGAGGAGACTGAACCATGAACCCTACAGAGATAAAACAGCATTCATCATACGGTTGCCAAGGCGATTTGGCTGTTGCGCGGGCGCTAACGTCTGGCCACCTTCCTGCCATTACACCCCACAACTCTGAAAATCTCCTGAGACCAGGGGCATGGATAGCCGTCGCCAACGGGGGGATAACCTCGCACTCGCTCAACCCAACTGTCTCGGTGCGGGGTACAGGTCTGCCCAGATTTCTAGCTCCGAATTCGCGGCCAACGAGCGGATGATAGGGGCGATCAAAAACTAGTCTGACCTCAGTGGGGGAGCCACCCGCACCTGGTCGCGACCCTGATTTTTGGCGGTGTAGAGCGCCTCGTCGGCCTGTTTAATCAGACTGGCCGTGCTGCCGCCGATGGCGGGTAGGGCACTGGCCACCCCCAGGCTCATGGTGACGACCTTGGCCACGGTCGAAGCCTCATGGGGAATGCGGTGGCCGCGCACCAGCAGGCGAATATCTTCGGCCACGGTTTCTGCTCCTTTGAGGTCGGTGTTGGGCAGCACAAGGACAAACTCTTCACCGCCGTAGCGGGACACTAGGTCGCCGGGACGCTTAGCGGCCCGAGTCAGGGCACGGGCGACTAGTCGCAGGCAGTCATCCCCAACCTGGTGGCCGTAGCGATCGTTAAAGCCCTTGAAGCAGTCAATATCGGCCATAATCAGCGCTATAGAGCTGCTCTCTCGGCTCATACGCCGCCATTCTTGGTCTAGGTACTGCTCTAGCCGGCGGCGGTTGGCCACCTGGGTTAGACCGTCGAGGTAGGCCATGCGCCTGAGCCGCTGGTTGGCCAGGGTGAGCTCCCGGTGCATTTTGGCCTGCTGAATGGCAATGCCCACCTGGGTGGCTAGGTTTTGCAGCAGCCGCACATCGGCCATGCGCCAGGCGCGAGGGGCCTTGCACTGATGGGCAATCAGCAATCCCCACAGGGTTTGGTCTTGCAGCAGGGGCACCACAATTTCGGCCTGAATTTGGAAGTATTCTAGAAACCCCAGATGGGAGGCCGGCAAATTCTGGCTGTAGATATTCTCCACCGCCAAGCCTCGCCCGGCCCTGTAGTGGGCCAAAAACTTTTCGCCCACCGACCAGGGGTCGCGCATAGCCCAGCCCAGCATCGGCGGATAGTCCGACGAGCACGCTTCTTGAGTGACCTGGCCGCTCATGTCGGCCTCGCACTGTACGACAATGACGCGATCGGCCTCAATGAACTCCCGTACCGAGGCCACGGTCTGCTCCAAAATGCTGTCTAGGTCGAGCAGTCGGCGAATGCGCTGGGCAATTTCGGTCACCAGCCGCTCCCGCTGGGACTGGAGCTTAATCTCAGCCTCAACCTGCTTTTGCTCAGAAATATCGAGGGTGACCCCGGCCAGCCGGGGGCTATGTTCACCGTCTTTGAAGACTTGCCCCCGAGACGATAACCAGCGCATATGTCCATCGCGGTGCTGCACCCGAAACTCAATTCCGTAGTGTTGCCCTAGGCGAATCGCCTGCTGGAGAGCCTGGCGTACTGTGGCCTGGTCATCGTTGTGTAGATGGGCAAATAGGGTGTCGTAGCTGCCATCGAACTCGCCCGGAGCTAGGCCTAGCAGCCGCTCTTGCTCCTCAGAGATCACGATTGTTCCCTGGGATAGATCCCAATCCCAAGTACCCATTTGGGCACCCTTGATGGCGAGTGCCAGGCGCTCTTGCTGCTGCTGAAAGAGGGCTACGGAATAGTGGCAGGCAGTGAGTTCAGCGTGGTCGGCAGCGGCTGCATCCACACAGCAGGGGAGCGTGTAGAACCCGTCGGGGGCCAGCAAGCCCAGCCAGTGATGGGCCTGGTCAATAACGGATAAATGGAGCTGATCGGGATACAGGGCACCCAGGGCCAGGGGCCAGGCCAGGGATGGACTCAGGGGTTGCAGCTGACTGAGGGGGGTCATCCACTGCCCAGCGAGCGCCTGCCTAAAGTCAGCTAGTTCAGCGGTGGCCCGAGCGACGTTGGCGTAGCAAAAGACTCCAGCTAACGCTCCACCGCCATACACCAGGGCGTAGGTTTTGACGGCCATGGCCATAGCCTCCACAACCCCCTGCACTGTGTCGTCTGTGCTGACTTGAAGGGGAGAGGGGTCGATGGTTGCTGTTGGGACGGTGGCGTTAACCAGGTGGTTTTCAGGCACAGATTCGGGGGCGGTGGATAGGTGGGGACTGAGTCACTGGGGCCATCGTACCGGGGCGGTTATTGCCTAGGCGAAGGCTTTATGGGCCAATTGATCTGTTCTGGAAAGGTCAGCGTGACGACCGTCACATACTGCTGCCGTAACAGTATGCTACTGGCAGCCGGGTTTGATCTAGCATTCCCGATGGTGGCGGTAGGGGGGCATTTATTGAGGAGGGCTTAACAACACCGGGGGCGGGTATGGTTCGGCCATGGCGATGGTGGTCTGGGAAAGGGTGCAGAACCGTCGCGAAGCTCGGTCGATGGCTGCCCCTAGGTTTTGGCAGCGGGAGTTCTTTATACTGAAGAGATGCCCCTAGGGCAATGCATTGAGTGAGCGTAATTTCCCTGTCTGAGCTGCCGTTGATTCACCACGAAACCCTGGACCTGCTGGAGTGGCCCCGACTTTGCCAGCACCTATCGACCTTTGCCGCCACTAAGCGGGGCACCCTGGTGGCCCAGGCTCTACAACCCCCTGAGACCCAGGCGGCTAGTGTTAGCCTGCTGACCCAAACCCAAGAGGCCGACTGGTTAGAGCAAAACAATAGCGGCCTCAATTTTGGCGGCATTCGCGATATTGGGACGGCGGTGGAGCGGGCCTACCGACAGGGGCTGCTCGGCGGTGAGGAACTGCTGGCCATTGCCACCACCCTCAACGGGGCGCGCCAGCTGCGCCGCACTATCGATGCCCAACCACCGGAGGATCTGCCGGTTTTGCAGGATTTGGTGGCCGACCTGCGCACCCACCCTGAGCTGGAACAGCAGATTTATCACTGCATCGACGATCGCGGCGATGTGACTGACCGGGCCAGCCCTAAGCTGGGGGACATTCGCGATCGCCTCAAATCGACCCGGCAAGACATTCAGCAGCGGCTCCAGCGAATTTTGCAGCGTCAGTCGGGGGCCATGCAGGAGCTGTTGATTACCCAGCGGGGCGATCGCTTCGTGCTGCCCGTCAAAGCACCCCAAAAAGATGCGGTGCCTGGCATCGTGCACGATGCCTCGGCCAGCGGCGCTACCCTTTACGTTGAGCCGCAGTCAGTGGTCGAGCTGGGCAACCGCCTGCGCCAGCTGCTGCGCCAGGAAAAGACTGAGGAAGAGATCATTCTGCGGCAGCTCAGCGACGCCGTGGCGGAAGTCTACGACGACCTAAGCCATTTACTGGCGGTGGTTACGGAGCTGGATTTGGCCCACGCCCGCGCCCGCTACTCTCTGTGGCTAGAGGCCAACCCACCCCGGTTTGTCGAATCCCAAGAGCAGACTACCCTACGCCAGCTGCGCCATCCGTTACTGGTGTGGCAGCAGCGCCACGAGCAGGGGCCAGAGGTGGTGCCCATCAACCTGCTGATTCGCCCTGAGCTGCGGGTGGTGGCGATTACCGGTCCCAACACTGGAGGCAAAACCGTCACCCTCAAAACCCTAGGCCTGGCAGCGCTGATGGCCCGCGTAGGCCTCTACGTACCCGCTCGTGAGCCAGTGGAGATTCCCTGGTTTGGGCAGGTGCTGGCCGACATTGGCGATGAGCAGTCGATTGAGCAGAGCCTTTCCACGTTCTCAGGTCATATTCGGCGGATTGGGCGGATTTTGGCGGCGTTGAGTGGTGGAGGGGGTGAGGTAGGTGATGTAGGTGAGGTGGCGATGGAGGAGGTGTCCGTACTCTCCCCTCACCCACCCACCCACCCACCCACCAACGCCCTCATCCTTCTCGACGAAGTGGGCGCAGGCACAGACCCCACGGAAGGAACGGCCCTGGCCATTGCTCTACTTAAGCACCTGGCCGATCGGGCGCACCTGACGATGGCGACAACCCACTACGGCGAGCTGAAGGCGCTGAAGTATCAGGATGCGCGTTTTGAGAATGCTTCGGTGGAGTTTGATGAGGCGACGCTGTCGCCGACCTACCGGCTGCTGTGGGGCATTCCGGGGCGATCGAATGCGCTGGCGATTGCTCGCCGCCTGGGGCTGAATGCTGGGGTGATAGATGCTGCGGCGACCCTGATGGCGACGGGGTCACAGGACGACGTCAACCAGGTGATTGCGGGGCTAGAGGCCCAGCGTCGCCAGCAGGAGGCGCGATCGCAGGAGGCCGCCGAACTGCTCGCCGCCACCGAAAAGCTCCACCGTGAAGTGCAGCACAAAGCTGACATGCTGCGCGATCGCGAGCAGGAACTCAAGCTCCAGCAGCAGGCGGCGGTGCAGCAGGCGATCGCCGAGGCCAAGCGCGACATTGCCAAGGTGATTCGCCGGTTGCAGCAGGGTGATGCCACCGCTCAAGATGCTCAGCGGGCAACGGAGGCAGTGGATGCGATCGGCCAATCCCGACTGCCTGCGGCTGCGCCGACTCCTGCGAAACCGGGCTATCGTCCGGCGGTGGGCGATCGCGTCCGCATTCCCAGCCTGGGGCAAACCGCCGAGGTGCTCACCGCCCCCGACGACGACCATCGCATCACCGTGCGCTTTGGGCTGATGAAAACCACCGTCAGCCTGGCCGATATCGAGTCGCTGCGGGGCGAAAAGGCCGAGGTGCCGGTCAAGACTAAGCCCGCCGACACCGTGCCCGCCGCCCAGGCTGCGCCCCCGGCCCCCGCCATTCGCACCAGCCGGAACACGATTGACTTGCGCGGCATGCGGGTGGCCGAGTCAGAGGCGGTGCTGGAGGAGGCGATCGCCAAGGGCAGCGGTGCCCTATGGATCATTCACGGTCACGGCACCGGCAAGCTCAAGGCGGGGGTGCATGAGTACCTCAAGCGCCACCCGCAGATTCAGCGGTTTGAGCCTGCGGCCCAGGCCGACGGCGGCAATGGGGTGACGGTCGCCTACCTGTAGACGCTTAGATTCAAGCGTCTCTAGCCAAAGCATCTGCTGGCGCAATCGCCACTGGCTAGGGCATCTTTACCCATGGTGAGGCTTCATTCCTCACAAAAATTTTGGTGGAAGCAGGCCAAAAACTGCTTAACTATACGTCAACGCCTTGGGGGTGGGTCTAAGAAGCGCAAACAAGCAGAAGCCACTCCAAAAAACTTTTGACCACAACAATCTCCGATTTCAAAACTAAGCCGTGACCTAGCTATCCACTCGATGATTTCTGTATATCTGCCATGCCTCTCCCTATTCGCTTCCCTAAACCTTTTGGCCTAAAAGCCATTCTAGTCGGAGCCCTGCTGCTGACGGTGGGTACAACCGCAGCCATTGTCTACGTGCCTTGGCTACTGGTATCGAAGCGCAATGTTGAGACCATCGTTGATCAGGTGAATCAGGAGATTACCCTGGGTATCTCCCAGCAGGTGGAGAAGCTAGTTAGCAGTTGTGAGTCGGCGCAGTCAGTCTTAACCAGCACCCTGGAAGACAGTTTGATCGATTTTGCTAATCCGAAGGACAGGGAGCTGTTTTTTCTCAATATGCTGCGGGCCAATCCCAACTTTACCTGGGTGCAGTACGGAGAGGCCAACGGAGACTTTTGGGGGGCACGGCGCACGGTTGACGGGCAGCTCCAGTTTCATCGGCGCGACTGGGACGAAGGTAGCCGCACGACAACGACTACGATCAACACTTATACAACGGCGGAGCGGCGGTTAACCCAAGTAGCAACTGAAACCTATGCCATGAACCCGTCTTTCTTTTCACCGGATCGGCTCTGGTACAGTAATGCGCTGAAATCCCCCCAAGAACTTGCTTGGACTGTGTACATCCAGCGTACAGATCAAGAACCTGGGCTAGGTGCAACAACCGCTCTAGTTGACGCCAATGGGAAGGTTCAGGGGGTAATTGGCGTCAGTAGTGGGCTCGAACAGCTGTCGGAGTATTTGCTGCAGTTTAAGGGTGACCAGACTCGGGAGGCCTTTATTGTTACCGCCGAACAAGAGCTGGTGGCCTCGACAAATTTAGCAGAGGCAGCGCCAATCGGGGGGAAGGATTATAGTGAGCTGCGTCTGCCACAGCTGTCAGAGGCTCGCAGCCCGTTGCTGCAAATTGCCAGCCAGACATTGCAGGATAAGAACTTAAACCTAAAGACGTTAGAGGGACTACAGCAGTTTTCTTTAACCGATCCAGCCACGGGAGAGCGGTACCTAGTTTCTTTTACCCCTCTAGGACAGTTGGACTGGGTCGTGGGCACGGTCATACCAGAGGCCAGCTATCTAGTGGGGGTGAACCGCAATCAGCGTATTTTACTGGTGGTCATTACGCTCTTTACGGGGCTGACGGCGGGCGCGGCGGTGCTGATGGCCGATCGCCTGATTGTTCGGCCTGTACTCGGTATCGCTCACACGGCGGCAGAGGTTGAAGAAGGCAAGTTTGAGTTGGGTCATCTAGATGCGATCGGTCGTCGAACCGATGAAATTGGCCAGCTGGCCCGCGTGTTTGACCGTATGGCTCAGGAGGTCTACAGCCGGGAACAAAAGCTCAAGCAGCAGGTGCAGAGTCTGCGCGTTGAAGTTGACGAGGTCAAACGCCAACAGCAAGTCAAAGAGATTGTCGAAACCGACTTTTTTCAGGATTTGACCGCCAAGGCTAAGGAGCTGCGCGATCGCCACCCTGGTGGCTAAGGCCATGGGCTTACCCTCTGTATCGAAATCGGTAACCGTACCACTGGGCTGAGATCGCCGTGGCACAGTGAATGGATTAGCTTCTATAGATGAGTGTGAGGCCCATGAAAATTAAGTCTTTTACCCCTAGACGGTTGGCGGCGGCGGCGGTGGTGTCGGCGACCCTGGTGTCGGGGCTCGGTTTTGTGCCTGTCTTTACCCCCACCGCGATCGCCCAGGAGGCGGCTATGAGAACGCTAACCGTGACCGGCCAGGGTGAGGAGTCGGTGCCCACCACCAAGACCCAGGTTGACCTGGGTGTAGATGTGCAAGGCACTGATGCCGAAGCGGTGCAGCGCGAGGTGGCCCAGCGCACGGCGGCGGTGGTCGAACTGCTGCGATCGCGCTCGGTCGAAAAGCTCGAAACCACCGGCATTCAGCTCAGCCCTCGCTACAACTACGAGGATGGTCGCACCGATGTGATCGGCTACACCGGCAGCAACACCGTCAGTTTTCGAGTGCCCACTGAGAGCGCGGGAACGCTCCTCGACGATGCGGTGAATGCCGGGGCCAACCAGATTCGCAGCGTTAGCTTTGTGGCCGAAGACGCTGCCCTAGAGGCGGCTCGCCAGCAGGCGCTGCGCGAGGCCGTGGAAGATGCCCAATCCCAGGCGGGGGTGGTGCTGGGGAGTTTGAATCTGCGATCGCAGGAGATCGTCAGCGTTCAAATCAACGGGGCAACCCCACCGATGCCAGTACCGATGCTGCGACGGGCTGAATACGCTGGCATGCAGGCCGACGCCTCTACTCCAGTGGTGGGGGGTGAGCAAACAGTACAGGCCCAGGTGACCCTACAAATCCGCTATTAAGCAAACCGCTCACAAAGAGATGGACGTCCCGGTATGATTGCAGGCCACCACGTCACAGCCCCAGCAGGGTGTTCTGAACCAGTGAGCGTATTCTAAAGAAAGCGTGTCCTAGGACACGCTTTCTTTTCACCACTTTTGGTCCGAGCTTTTGACAATGCTTAAGATTATTTCGATTCAGGTGGGTCTGCCCCAAACCCTGGGCACCGAAGCTTCCCCTAACTTGATGGATCGGCGCTGGACTACGGGCTTCTTTAAGCAGCCAATCGCGGGCGAGGTGTGGTTGGGCCACACCAACCTGGCGGGCGATGGCCAGGCAGATCTGAAAAATCACGGCGGCGTAGACAAGGCGGTATTGGCCTACAGCGCTGAACACTACCCTGACTGGCGATCGCACCTGCACAACTCCAACCTGCCCTACGGCGGTTTTGGCGAAAACTTTACGGTGGCGGGGCAGACCGAGGCCGAGGTCTGCATCGGCGACACCTATGCGATCGGCAACGCCAGGGTGCAGGTCTCGCAGCCCCGGCAGCCCTGCTGGAAGCTGTCTCGCCGCTGGCGCGTGGAGGACTTGGCGCTCCAGGTGAAGGCCAATGGCCGCAGCGGCTGGTATTTTCGGGTGCTGGAAGAGGGGGTGGTGCAGCCGGGGCTGGCGATAACGCTGTGCGATCGCCCCTACCCCCAGTGGACTGTAGCCCGCGCCAACGAGATCATGCACCACGGGCTGGGCGATCGCGCGGCGGCGACAGAACTCGCCGGTTGCCCCCTGCTATCGCGCAACTGGCAAGAAAAATTGCTCAGACGGGGTGCATCGTCCTAGTTGGGGTCGATGTCGGCTCTAGAGTACAGACCCGAGCGGGTTGGCGAGAAACAATGCGCAGCTCGTGAGGATAGCGGGGGCGCGGATCATTCACCAGCCAGATTGGCGGCACCATGGTGGCCTCGTAGCCCTCAATTTCGTAGAGAATACCGGGCTGGTCTACCTGCTCGACGAGAGTGCCGGGCAGGTAGTCAAACAGCTCATCCCAATCGATGGCTGACTCGGGGAGAGAGTGGGGATGCATTAGGCGTAAAAGTGGCTTTTGTGTAGCACGGTTTCGCCGTGGTCGGGCACCCAGGCCACCCAGGTATCGGGCGACTCTTGGCACAGCAGCTTGGCCTCATCGGCGGCATAGGCATTGGGCAGGTTAGCCAGCTTAACCCAGGTGTCGCGGGTGTAGGTGATGTGGCAAACCGGCTGCCAACCTGCGGCGGGCTTGCGGTCGGTTTGAGAATGGACTTGGGGAATCATGAGGTCGCCTCTGAAGGATTAATGCGGGCGACAGACCAATCTTGGTGCGAAGGGAACTTGTGCAAACAAGAAGGAGGTCAGTCGAGCATTTCTGTATTCATTTTTACAAAATGCCCGCAAAAATGCAGCGATCGCGCTAGATAAATTCACAAACCCTGACCTAACGCCCCATCAGTAGGGGCGGCGATTGAGAATAATACCACCGGGGTAGTAGTGAGGCCCACACCTCGCGGCGGGCATCGGCGGTGCGGGCCATACCGCAGCCCATCTGCCGCGTGTCTGACCACACCATTTGCAGATAGTGACCACACTGCCTGCCCGCCGCGCAGGTATTGCTCGGGTAGGTGTAAAAATTCTGTTCGTTGACCCACCCGGCGATCGCCCCGCTGGGCGTGGCGTAGGACAGGCCCACAGGTGTCCGGCGCTGGTGCAAATTTTCGCCGACCATGCCGCGCCGCCGTCGGCTGGGCGGGCTGTGTTGAAACGCCTCATTGGCCAACAACACCTCGGCCCAGGCCTGAGCCGAGCCCGCCAGCTCTGGCGACCAGGTCAGCGGCTGCACCCCCACCTGACGGCGCAGCTGGTTGTGGATCGCCACAATTTCATCTACCCCAGCCTGGGTAGATAGGTCGTACACCCGAGTCGTTAGCCCTTGGGCCTGAGCCTGAAAAATGGTGCGAATTTGGTCAGTGGTGAGGTGAGATTTAAGCTCTCTCGCCCCATCTAAAAACTGAATGCGGTAGAACCACCGCTGCTGCTCCCGCACCAGTCGCGGCGCGCGGCTGAGAATCATGGCTTCTCGCCACTGGTCTTGGCTTAGCGCGTAGATCAGTCCCTGATTGGTGAAGGGGTCTGCACTGCTCTGAGCCCAGGCCACGCCCGCCCGAAAATGGCTGAGGACTGAACCTGAGGGAACCATGCCGCTGACTAAACCGATTCCCAGACCCAAAAGTAGACCAAGCTTGGCGGTGTAACGCCCAACGTTGTGGCGCTATTTCAAGGCTGTGGGCAAACAACAAACTCCTAATTAATCCTATTAAACGGTGTAGCTCCAATCCGTAGACTACCCCTCAGCCCAGGGTTGTCATCAGCCCAGGTAGAAGCACGCGCCCTGTTTGGGCTAAAACGGCAGCCGGGGCAGAGAAAAGGGCACGCGGCGGCGAATTTCGTCTTCGACGCGGTCTTGCACCTGGTCGAGCAGGGTGGTGGCGATCGCATTCACCGCCGCCTCCACAAAGCCTGGCTGCCCGGTGGCGGCCACGTCGAACACGCAGCCCTCCATCATCCACTCGTTGACCCCGGCTGCTTGGCACAGGCGCGTGGCGTCTTGAATTTGGGCCGGGGCTACCCCCAAGAGTGACGGAAACTGGCTGGGAAAATCTCGCTGGGTAAAGGTTTCGGTGGACTGGCCGGGGGCGTAGTCAAACAGCGATTCGCTGGAGGCCACCCGCCAGCTGTCGCCAAACTGGCGGTAGAGCTGCTGAAAGAAGGCCGTTTGCACCTGGCTCAGCGGCACCGGAGCCGGAATCAGCCCCTGCACCAGCCGCGCCACCGGGGCATAGACATCCTGGGGTGGAATCACCGCGCCGCCGCGAATCTGTAAGTCGTCGTCGGGGTTGCGGTTGACGTTGCCCAGCAAGCCCTGGTAAGCGCCCGCTCGGCGGGGCACCTCGGGCGAGAGGGTCAAAAAGGCCGCGCCGCCCATAGTCGTTTGGGAGACTTGCAGGGTTTCGCCCGTGGGCCAGTTGATTTGGTAGCGGTCGCCGACTCGCAGCACCAGGCCACCGCCCGGCAGCGTCGTGGGGCCTTCTGCCAGGGCCAAGGGATTGCCGTCGAGCCATACCGGGGAGCTACCATCGGGGGCATCTTGGGCATAGATGGCCAGGCGGTGGCCGCCCACCCGCACGGCCACCGCCGTATTCATCGACAGGGGCCGACCGGGAATTTGCCCCTGCCGCGCCTGCACCTGAAAATGGCCGTCGGGGGCTGCCGTCAGCCAAAATTCGCCAATGGTTTGGAAGCTGTAGCGGTAGCCGTCGTAGGTGATGATGTGGGGGTCGCCGTAGCTGGTACCGCTGGCGCGATCGCCTTCCCCACCCCAGGGGGTACTGGGGCCTGCCGCTGTGGGCTCAGGCTCCTCCTCTTCGCAGGGATTTTCGATCGGGTCAATACCCAGCTCGGCATTGCCAGGGTAGCCGGTGAGGGCAATGGTGGCCTGGGATGAATCAACGGAGGTCACCCCCTCGGGCATGGTGCCGTCGGGGCAGCGGCAGGTATCGCCGACGCAGTACCACTGGTTAAAGCTGCCGCTGATGCGGGTGCTGTCGCGATCGCCCCAGCGAATGGCGCCGTGGCCGTTGTTGAGCACCTGCACCGACACCACCTGGTTTTCTGGCAGAGTCAGGCTATAGAGCCGCTGAATGGTGCGGGTAATGCTGCGCCCCTGGGGAATGGCGAGGGGAACGATTTCTCTGCGATCGCCCGTGATACCCGGCCCGCTGGTGTCCCAATCTCTGAGACTGCCGTTGCGCTCTAGGCCCATGGCCCAGGTCTGCAAAAATCCATCGCGGTTGGCCATCAGGCCTAAAAAGCGATCGATCCAGGCGGCTTCATGGGCGGGGGCGGGCAGGGGCGGGGTCAGGGCGCGATCGAGCAGAGTCCACACCGGCTCGCCGCTGTAGGCCATATGGGCAAAGACGCCCTGGGCATCGTAGCTGCGGTCTTCGATCTGGCTGTAGCTCGTGAGGTAGCGCCTCCAGCGGCTTTCCCCCAGGGGCGATCCGCCCGCGTAGGTTTCTCCGACCCAGCTGGCAGAACCCTCCAGCACCCAGGGCGGCAGGGGAGATAGCGCCCCGGTTTTTTCGCGCTGGTAGCAGTGGTAGACCTCGTGGGCAATGTTGCTGCGCTTGGCGGGTTCGCTCAGCCCAGTCCAGGCATCGGCCACCACAATCAGGCAGGTCTCCCAATCGCCGGTAGACTCGCGCCCGGTGCGGCCTTCAAGAATGCGAATATCGACCCACAGGCTAGGGTCGGCGGGGTCGCGCACGGCGGCACGGCTGGTGGCCAGGTTGTGCTCCCCAGCGGCGTCGCTGCGAATGTACTGGCTTTGGTAAATATCGTCACGGGTAATAAAAATGGGATGGGTAAAGCGATGGCCGCTCTGGCTTTCGACATAGCTTTTGGCTTCGGCCACCCGGCGATCGAGGTCGGCATCGGCGGGGGCCGATCGCGCCAGGGTGGTCAGCACCATGGCCAGGGTGAGGCCAAACAACACACCCAACCGCAGCCAGGTCAACCGATGCCAAAACGAAACCATTGCAAAACCTAAACATCAGCACATGACTGGACTTTCAGTTTGGGTTTAGGCGATTCCGGATGAGTTTACCAAACCTTAGAATTAGGTCAATTTTGCTGTGACAAAAAGCATCTCAATAGGGCAAATTACTGCTTCTGCATCTCAAAGGTGAATTGACGGTTCTGCCGCTGTGTGAGATTACCTTTAATCTCGCTAGCTCCACAGGTGCCCGACCAGATTTCAAAGTGATCAGGATTGTTTAACGTCATCTCAGTTCCTTCAAAGCGTCCAGCAAGGGAGATTTTATTGGGTTCAGTCGCAGACCCTTTTGGCTCAGTGATTTGCTCACCCTTCCATTCACCCGTATTAGGCTCTACCGTCTTAATGTTCAATGTGCCCTTGTTAACAGGCGTGCCGCTATTGTCAATCGTCTCCCAATTTAGAACTGATCCCTCCCTAAAGAAGGCCGCACAGCCTATGGGTTGAGGTGCTGGTACAGGAGTTGTTGTGGGTGCCGGTGTAGATGGTTCAGGGCCAGGAGAGCTGGTTTCAGACGGGGTATTGAGGGCAAGAATAAGACCGAACACAAGCAGGGCGATACCAATGGGTGCAGCCCACTTTTGCTGGGCGGGCTGCACCTCAATAAAGCCACCCACTTTGGTAACGAACGTAAGCAGAATAAAGAACAATCCAGCGAAAATTAAAATGGTTGGAATTGGGGTGTCTTCAAGCGCATCAATAATTCTGCCAATGGATTCAGCCATGGTTCTCTTGCCAGATCAGGTGTGCAGAGAAGGCAGGTGAGGAATGCTCGATCTATTGCTGCTACAGGGAAAGTCTCACTATTTACTAGTAAAGCATTTTGCTCGATGCGATCGCCAAACTGTAAAAAGTTGCAATGGGTCTCATTGCCGATCGCATTTTCGCTTACAAAAGAATGAACCCTGCCCGCGCTCCGGCGATCGCCGCTTCCGTCCGGCTCGACACATTGAGCTTTGCAAAGATAGCGCTGGTGTGATATTTAATCGTGTGTTCTGACAGGTGCAGACGGCGGGCGATCGCTTTATTGCTCAACCCTTCCGCCAGCAGGGCCAGCACCTCGACTTCGCGGGGGGTGAGCGCTTCGGATTGGGGTGGCTTGCTCTGGAGCGATCCATTTAGGGTGAGCAGGCTATCTAGCAAGGTGGGGTGAATGGCCATTAGTCCCGCTGCCGCTGCATCCAGGGCCGCCACAATTTCTGCGCCGCTGGCCTGGCTGGGCAGCAGCCCGACCCATCCAATCTGCAAGAGTTCTGGGAGATCGACATCGCTCCAGGCGTTGAGCAGGGCCACCACCGGCAGGCCATTGACGAGGTCTAGGTCGGGTGACCCGTCCCCCATCATGGGCCAGGTGACGAGGGCGCAGTCGGCAGCGTTGTTCCAGGCTCCAGGTTCTCTGGATAGGGTCGGTTGAGCGGTGGCATTCATCACCTGCCAGCGGTCGCTTTCGTCGGCAATGATTGCGCTCAACCCCGCCTGGGTAATGGCCGATGGGCTGAGGATCAGCACCCGTTTCATGCCGCCTGCTCCTGAACGGGTGGACGACCCACCGTGAGGGTACAAATGACCAACTGCCCGCCCTGGCTGACCTGGAGGGCCAGGGTTTGGTCGGGTACCAAACACTCTAGCCAATCGGCAAAGGCGTCGGGTTGGCGAAATAGCCGCCCATTGAGGCCGAGGATGCGATCGCCCGCCACCAGACCCGATCGCGCCGCCGGACTGTCGGACTCCACCCGAGTGACCCTCCATGCCGTTGAGTTGGGGACGGGTTGCGCGGTAATGCCCAGGTAGGGCTGGTCGTGCTGGCTGTTGAGAAATCGCTGCACCAGGGCGACGGGAATGGCGTAGCCCCGGCCCCCGGCAATCAGCGTATTGATGCCGACGACCTCGCCTACCAGGGTGGCTAGGGGGCCGCCTGAATAGCCAGGGGCCAGGGCAATATCGGCCTGCACCCAGCGGGGAATGGGCGGTTTGGCCGCCACAATGCCCAGGGATGTGGCCCCTATGCTGCTGTCGGGGTTGCCCACGGCCATTACCAGTTGCCCCACTCGAAGGGCGATCGCATCGCCAACAGTGGCAGCCTGTAGCTCCCCTGCATTGACCTTTAGAACGGCCAGATCGAGCCGTTGGCTGTAGCCGACTCGGTGGGCGCTGAGCGACTGACCATCCGCCAGCTCAATGCGGGATTGGCCCTGGGAGACCACGTGGGCGTTGGTGACAATCAGCCCCGACGTATCCCAAATGACCCCAGAGCCCCGTTCGCCAGCGGGGCCTTGAATAAGCACGGTGGATTGCCTGACGCGATCGGAGATTGCGGCCAAATCGTAATTCAGCAGTGGAACACTCATCGCCCACCGCCCTGGGGCTGTTCCCCCACGGTGAGGGTGAGATCGGTGGGCTGGCCGCCCCGCAGCAGGTGCAGCGAGACGGGCTGACCGATCGCGCCAACATCCAAATGGCCGTAGACCGCCTGGAGATTGCTGACCGCCTGGCCGTTCACCGCCAGCAAAATATCACCCACCAGCAGGCCCGCCTGTTCCGCTGGCCCGGTGGCATCGACGCTGACGATCAGAAGGCCGACCTCTGCCCCCAGGCTCTGTTGCAGGGTGGCGGGCAGCGCCACGGGTTGCAGCCCAACGCCCAGGTAGCCCCGGCTGAGGCTGCCGCGCTCTAGCAGGGTTTTGACGATGCGATCGAGGTTGGCGGTGGGCAGCGTTACCACGCGGTTGCGCGGGCCGTTGAGGTTCATGCCTAAGACTTCCCCCGCCGTATTCACCAAAGCGCCGCCGAGCAGGTTGGGGTAGAGGTTGACATCGGGGCGAATCAGGCGATCGATCGCCCGCCCTTGGGAGCTTTGCCAGGGGCCGCCCAGGTTGCCCACTACCCCCAAACTTGCGCTAACGCCGTAGTCCCACGACTGGCCGACGGCGAGCACCACGTGGCCCACTTTGAGGTCGGCCCCATCGCTGGTGGCGGGCACGGGCAGGTCGGTACGATCGAGTTGAATAATGGCCAGGTCGAGGGCGCGATCGCGGGCCGAAACTTCAGCTTCGACCACGTTGCCGTCGGGCAGGGTGAGGGTGAGGCGGCTAGAGCGACCGAGGCCGTAGTCGGCGGTGACAATCACCCCCGGCTGCCAGTGAATGCCGCTGTAGGCAAAGCGGCGGTGGCCTTTGACGGCGACGAGGGTAGGGGCGATCGCACCCACTGCATCCGCTAGGCCAGTGGATAGCGCACTGAGCGCTGTTGAGGTTGCATCGGTAGAGGTCATGCCAGACTCCGGAAGAGGGTGAATGCAAGGTTGCTATCCCCTACGATGCCGCCGCCGCCGCTGAGTTAACCCCGGATGAATGGGTAGTCTGCCCCCAGACAAATGGGTAGCCTATTCCCTCACATGCCGCGTGGGGTTGGCACTGCCCACCACTAACCCAGAGCCAGATTGCTCAATTTTGCCCCTAGGGGTCGGGTTCCTCTGCTTGTAGCCAAGTTTTAGTCAAAGGCCGCAGGAACCCGACCCCTTGTGTGGATGAGGCTTACTCGATGAGCAAGATTTTGGTCATGATCACCATCCACTGGTTAGGTTGCTCGGTGGGGATCGGATCGCTCCAGTCGTTGGGGTCGGCGTAGCCGTAGGCATGGAGGGTTTTGATGGTGCGGTCTATGCCTGCCAAGCTGCCGTAGAGCTAGATGGCGCACGCGTTCGGGCCGGGCTTGGGGGGTGCTGCGCGAAGACGGCGGCAAGTTAGATGCCCCGTTGGCATCGGGCTCAAGATACTCAAACATCGGTTCTGTTTCCTTTTTGGTTGGGAAGAAAACAGAACGCGAAAACCTTAGCCACCCGCCAGTGAAGTGCAAATTGGGGTGGCTAAGGTACGATCCCCTTAGCCTCGCAATCTGCTTAGGAGATTTGCGGGGTTAGCTGTCTGTCGGTGCTTCCTACACCGGCAGACAGCGCCAAGATTTTCGAGTTCTGCATAGCTGCCGTTCTGTTAAATATGTGAAGGTGATCTAATTTATGGAGTATCTTAACTGGTGGAAATCCTTGGAAATTCAGACTCAGATAGAGTTTTTCAAGACCTTTGTAATGACTTCTGGCACTCTTGCCACTGTTATTGGAGGCATTTTCGTTTACCAAAACTTCAAGATAAACCAGAAGCGGTTAATAACTGACCGTTTTTCAAAAGCAGTAGAACAATTGGGAACAGCAAACAATAGAATGGTTGTTCTTGGAGGCATATACGCTCTATCAAAAATTTCACAAGATTCTTCTGAATATTATTGGATTGTGATGAAGGTCATAGCCTCGTTCATTAGAGGTAAGACTCTTGATTTTGCTCCTTCCAATACAACTAAGCCGGAAGAATTAGATGGTTACCCTAAAGTCTTTCCTGAAGTTCAGGAAGCAATAAATGTTATTGTAAATCGCAACTATAAGCAAGACGTTAGAAGCGAAGTAATTGATCTCAGAGGCAGTTTATTTGTGAGGGCAAATCTCCTAAATGCAAATCTTAGGAAAATTAATTTAAAATCAGCAAATTTTGGTGATACAAACCTTAAAGGAGTAGACTTTAGTGGCGCAAATTTAGAACAAGCCGTTTTCTGTGCATCAGATTTAAGATATTCAATCTTAAAGGATGCTAAACTTTTTGAAGCTAAATACTGTAGTCAAACTAAATTTCCGCCTAACTTTAATCCGGAACGTGCTGGCATGAAGCAGGAATGATATTAAGATAGTCTCTTCATGTCTAGCGATATTGATGAACGCTAACTGTCGAGACGTTATTGGTTTGAATTTGGAATTTTCTATGGTGGATGATTGGCAATGTTAGATATTTTTGCGAAGCGGTGAGCAGCTAAAATGAGGTTTTTAATTTTGATATGACAACTATCGGAACTGTCGAAAGCCTATGGTTCTACCCAGTTAAAAGTATCGCGGCGTGGAAATGCCCGAAATCTTTATGGGATTTTCTGGTATTTACGGCGATCGTTGCTACGTCTTCAAAAGTGCGATCGCAGATCTCCTGTGAGTTTCCTTCGTCAACCCACAGGAGAATTTTATTCCCTCACTGTGTTTTGAAAGATGATATCTCCACCAGCTCCCCAATAATTCTATCCAAATGGTTGCGTCGGTTTTGAATAGGTACTGGCGATTGAGAGTGACAGCAGTGAAGAAATAAGTAGTACCAGCCGCTTTAGCATGACAATATTATATAGAATTTGCCCATCAGAAATAGACCTTGAATAGGTAGGTAGGAGTGCTAAGGCTAACGGTAGGTTTTGGGCTTCGCTAACTCAACCCAATCTACTAGCCAGCTAGAATTTTGTTAAGTGCCGCTCGGCAGTTCAGTAGAGATAGTTACCGCCCCACAAAAAGTCGCTACACTGGAGCGGCACCATAAGGTCTGTTGGGTTGCAAAGGCTATCTGCGCCTGGTGAGCTTGGTCGTTATGCCGCAGAGTGATCGAGAGGGACAGTGCTCGAAGTTTATCTGTTGATAACCAAATATGAGTGTTTCGAGGCTGTCTATGAGATGATGCTCTCAGCTTGCTAGTGGAGCGTCACAAATGGATGCAGAACCTAATCCAAGATTAGAATACCTTTACAAAGAATATGCAAGACTGAGTGATAGAGCAGAAGAAGTGATAAAAAGCGCTTATGATGACTTCAAACTATTTGGAGTAGTAGGCGCAGTCATTATCATTTGGAAGCCAGTTTCTGAAGTCATCTTGCCCACAATTCCAAAGTTTGATTCCACTTTATTTCTGCTTTTAGGCTTTTTGAGCTTGCTTGCAGTTTTAGGACTTATTTTATTTTCAAATTTGATTAAGCAATCTTATGCGTGGCACTTTGTTCACAACTTACAAGCTTATGAGTTAGAGATTAAAAAGGAATTAGGTGAAGGAGAAAATTCACAGATTTTTAGTTTCAATATGGGCAAAGAAGGAGCGAGATTTATCACGGCATCTTACCGTTTATCATTCAAAGCAACTCTACTGTCAGGGTTCTCTGTTGTAACTCTTTTGCCATTTGTGATTTTGTGTTATTCAAATATCTTTTATGCAATACTCTATGCATCAATATCTTTTTTTGGTCTAATGGTTTATCTGCAAATTTTTGGGAGAATAATGAAACAATATTCTAATAATAAATTCTTATGAATTGAGTTCAAGCAGTTCTGTGCAAAACTCGGAAGTAGTAGGAATGAAAAAAGAATATTGCTTGAGCAGTTTAGCAACACAAGTTTAGCGAAGCGGCATAATAATGCAGTCGGAACGGACTATCGAAAGCTGTTGGTAAGGATTCAAGATTTACTTACAGCTGCTCAACCGAAATGTCAGTTTTTCTTGCAAAGCAGTGAGCAGCTAAAATGAGGTCTTCAATTTTGCTATGACAACTACCGGAACCGTTGAAAGCTTATGGTGCTACCCAGTTAAAAGCATGCGCGGCGTGGAAATGCCCGAAATCTTTATGGGATTTTCTGGTGTCTACAGCGATCGCTGCTACGCCTTCAAAAGCTCCACCGCCCGCAAAGGCTTTCCTTATTTAAACGCGAACGTACAGCAACAAATGTTGCAGTACCAGCCGCAATATCGCTATCCAGAACGAGCCTCAAAACCGCCAAATTTAATTGAGGCAGCGAGCATAGCACCTGGGGTGACACCGGCTAACAGTGACCCAGAAGACATGATTTTGGACATTGTCACCCCCGCAGGCAAAGTTATCTCTGTCGATGATTCAGAACTGATACGACTTCTGCGTGAAGGGCTCGACGAAAAGACCCAATTAAAACTTGTGCGCTCAGACCGAGCCTTAACCGACTGTCGCCCAATCTCGTTAATCAGCCTATCCACCATTCGACAAATTGAATCAGAATGCTCAATTCCTATTGACAAGCGGCGTTTTCGAGCAAACATCTACTTCGATTTTGTGTCAGACGAAACCGGATTCGCTGAAGATAGTTTTGTCGGTCGCCGTCTACGAATTGGGTCAACCGCGACGGTCATGGTGCTTGAGCGCGACCCGCGTTGTCGAATGATTTCGCTCGATCCAGATACAGGTGAGCACAACCCGGAAGTTTCACGCAAAGTTGCCCAGGCCCACAACAACTTCGCTGGACTTTACTGCGCGGTTTTAGTTGAAGGAGTCTTGAAAAAAGGTGATGCGATCGAGTTGGAAGCGACTTGATTGATTCTCTTTAGGGCTAGAGCCATTGGGCTACTCACCCCAAAAGCCGCGATGGAGGGCGACAATTTCTGTCTCAACCTCAGCGATCGGCCCCCAGACTGCGATCGCCTTTTGCCCCCGCTCAAACACATAGCGACAGGGCACATCCAGCGTCGGGTTTTCGGCATGGTTGCCCGTCAACCCCAGCAGCAGTTTTTCTGAGACGCCGTAGACCAACCGCCCCACATTGGCCCAGTACTGCGCCCCGGCGCACATCACACAGGGTTCAACCGTAGTGTAAAGCGTGCAGCCCCACAAAAAATTGGGGTCAAACTCAGCGTAGGCTCGCCGCATCAGGGTCGATTCGGCATGGTTCACCGTATCTAGGTTGCCCTGCTCTAGCAGCACGGTGGTGTGGTCAGGGCCCACTAAAATCGCCCCAAACGGGTGGTGTCCCTGGGCCATGGCTAACTGGGCTACCTGATTGGCTCGCCGCAAATGCTCAACCATCTGTGTTGCCGTGGGATCATTCATGGTTTGGGCTTTGCTGCTATGGGGAGACGACTGCCGCTGCACTGTTTGTGCGATCGCCTGCCATAGATTTAAGCATCGATCTTTAACCCAAGAGTACTTTGCTCTACTTAATAGCTCAAAAATAATCTCTCCTGACGAGATTTAGCTCACCCTGCGGGAAGCAAGCTACACCCTAAATTCCTCTCCTAGTTTGGAAGAGAGACTTTGAAAGGTTTTCCGGCTCCCCTCTCCTTCCTGGGAGAGGGGCTGGGGGTGAGGGCTAGCGGGTTTCGTGATCTACCGATACTCTCGCTTTTCTAAAGAACATAGGCGGCTACTTGAGCCAGCTATTTAAACAAAAAAGCCCCCGAGTCATGCTTACCTCGGGGGCGTGGTGGATTAGCGATCGCGTAGGGTTAAACCTACTCCCAGACTGGGGATCAAAATCTCCAATTTGGGACTACTAGAACCCTACTTGAGGGAACTAGCGGGGTCAGCAATGTATTTGAAATCGGGCTCAGAGTTCCAAGGGCCGCGCTCATCTTTGCCGCTGTCGTCGGTAGAGAAATTGTAGTAAAGCTCTACGGTCTCATCGGGCTGAATATTGCCAAACATCGGGTCGGTCAGCTTGCCCATGGCGTCTAGCGCGTTCATGAACATTTTAGTGTGAGAAATTTCCCGAGTTAGCAGGTGGGTGAGGGTCTTTTTAGTGCCCTCATCGGTAGCCAGCTTGATCAGAGCTTCGTAGGTCTGGCGAGCGCCAGCCTCAGCCGCGATGTTGGCCCGCAGGTCTCTGACGACATCTCCACCTTCATTGAGGTAGCTAGCCGTCCATGTGTTGCCCTGGCTGTCGAGGAAGTGAGGCCCCATGCCGCGCACAGCAAACAGCGTACTGTTGTAGGCTTCGGTTTGGTCAGTATTTTTGGTGTGGATTTCAATCAGTTTACCCACCATTTCTAGGTGGCCAAATTCTTCGACAGCAATATCTTGGAGCATGTCTTTGATACTGGGGTCTTCAATGTGGAAAGATTGCACCCAGTATTGAAGCGCTGCCGAGAGTTCGCCGGTAGCTCCACCAAACTGCTCTAGCAGCAGCTGGGCAAATACGGGGTTGGCTTCATTGACTTGAACGGTATGGACAGGGTCTTTTTTGTGGAAAAACATAGGTGCCTTTGGGGATCTTTGCTAGCGATTAACGAAAGCAAGCTTCAGTATCAGAGGCAAGCAATTTTGCTTACTTCTTGATTTGTTCAAAAAAGGCAATCTCAGGCTAAATCCCATTAGATTGAGCAGGACGATTTGGCTACGGGGCTAGCCAAGGGCGGCCAGGGTCTAAGCGAAATTCTGTTTTCTAATGGCGATGCCTGGAACTTTAACGCTGCTGTTTAAGTTTGGCTTAGTTAAAGCTGCTGATTTGCCCTTAATTACTGCGCTTGATCACACCTTAAGGCGGCACAAACAAAGCCTCCTCTGTATATGTAGGGAGAAGTCTGGAGTCTAAATGTAGAGGTGGTAATTCTGCACTACTCAAACCGGCGGCAGTTTGTCGCGTAGCGCAAAAAGCACCCCCGAGCATTAAGGGCAGGGCACCTAGCTACAGCCGACATCATCAGGACGTTTTGCGGGTAACGATCCCTGTCTGTTATTCCCGTTTCCACGGGAATCCATCCGAGAGCCCATAACGGCCCTTGCCCTGTCCACTGCTCTGGCAAGTCTAAATTAGACTGTTGGAGCGTTAGCGAAACCCAACAGAGCAGGCCGCCGCTGGGTTCCGCTTCTGTTACCTAACTCCTTAACCTTGACGATGCCCTCGACTGAGCCTAGACAAAGTTCGCGGCGGTAATATCAGCTGCATCGGTCAGCAACAGCTTTGCCATCGCATCAAACGATGTCGCGTCTAAGACAAAGGTGTTGCGCGCCTCTACCCCTGTCCCCTGGGCCAAAATGACATCAAAAAAGGCGGCGTTGGTGAGCTTGTCAACCGCTGTGTCAAATTCCAGCACGGTGGTGATGCCGGGGCCATCGAACAGGCCAAAGGTGTCTGCACCCTCACCGCCCAGAGCCGTATTGTTGCCCGCGCCGCCGTCGAGTAAATCACTGCCGCCAAAGCCGAATAGGGCATCGTCGCCCGTGCCGCCCAGCAGCAGGTCATCGCCGTCGGAGCCTTCAAAGGTGTTGGTTCCAGCCAGGCTGCGGGTGTCGCCGCTGATATGGGTAATGCCGGCAAACTCGCCGTCGAAGGTATTATTGGCCACAACAATGTCTGAGAACGCCTCGGTGGGCTCTCGATGGTCGAACGCTACCGCTGAAGCGGCGATCGCAGCAAAACTATTGTCGCTAATGTCAATATCCGACTGCGTGCCCTGGGCGGTTGTGCCCTCGGCAGCCGCCAGACGAATGCCGTAGAACGCATTTGAAATGCTGTTGCTGGTGATATCAACCGCCGACAGATCGCGATCGTCTAGGGTAACGATGCCGTCGTAGGCTCCAGAGAAGGTGTTGTCGGCGATCGCCACATTCGCGGTGGAACTGGCCGAGCCGTCATCGTCGAGGGAGAGCTGAAGGGCATAGCGGGCAGCGGTGAAGGTCGCTATTTCATCGGCAAAGTCTGTGATCCCCAACTCCACAACGTTGCCCAAAACTTCCACATTTTGAGAATTGTCGATCTGAATGCCCCGCCGACCCACGACCCCGGCATCGTCATGAACGCCGACATTGTCGGCAATCAACAGGCCATCCACATTGTCTATCCGCATGATCGAGGCATCGTTGCCGGTAATGCCGTCAAAGTAGTTGCTCGTAATCGACCAGTTAGCGCCGCCTGAGGGTGCCCCGCCGGTACCAAAGCCGTTGGTGATAAAGGTTTGGTTGTTGGCGGTCAACCCGGCAAAGTCGTTGAATGCGATCGCAATATTGCTGAAATTAACGCTGCCGTCGCTGCCCCCCCGAATGGCAGCGGTGTCGTTGGTGAACTCAAACCCCAGAATCGAAATATTGTCGTCGGCCAGGGTAAACGAGCCCTCCAGCAACGATTCTGCACCGCGAGCTGCGTCGTTGCCAGTCAGGCCAAAGTTGGCCCCAATTAGGGTCAACCCCTTATCGAGGATGACATCTTCGCGGTAGGTGCCCGCCGCCGCCAGCAGCGTGTAGCCATCATCGGCAGCATCCACCGCCGCCTGTATACTGCTGAAACCGCCCACCAGGTTGTTGTCAGCGTCGAATAGCTGCACCGGCTGGGAAGACTGTCCTCCCCCACTTAACCCGGCCACTAGAGTAATGTCGGGGTCAGAATTACCCAGGGACAGAGGGCGATCTAACAGGCTGCCCAGCAGGCCCAAATCCTTTGGCTCAGCCAACGTCACTAAGCCCTGGCCATCTGCGCCATCGACGGTGTCGTCCTTCAGCAGACTGATAATTTGAATGGCGTCGATCGCGTCTCCGGTCGCCAGGCCAAAGTCGCTTAAATCAAAGGCCGTCGCAAACAGCCCCGTACCGTCTGTGGGGCCATTGATGGCGGTTTCGTCATAGCTGTCAAAGAACTCGTAGCGAAACGGGGTGAACTGCCCGGTGGCGGTACTGCGCACGGCGACGGCGTAGTCTTCCGGCACTCTGGCAAATCCGTTCTCATAGACGACAAAATCATCCCCCGCCTGGTTTACAGGGCCAAGGCCAGTATTCCAGGTCAATTCGAGGGTTGAGCGGTTGAAAAGATTGCCCAAGGCGATGGATTGCCCAACGCCGCCGACCAGGGAGCCGACTGTATTGTCTAACAGCTCTGGAAATTGCAGCCCAGACCCAAAGAAGCGTGTTCTAAAAGCACCATCGGCGATTGCGCCGTTGGTCACTAAATCACTTTCGTCAAAGGTAAACCCAGCGATCGCAAACGTAGCCATGGTATTCAAAATCCCTTAAACGCACACCTGCCTTTAAATAGTGAGGGATTATGCGTGGGCGTGTGTAAAGAGAAATAAAGCAAGGTTATGTTGTGCTGGATCAAGCCAACCCCAGGTGGGCGTAATCCCTTCACCAGTGGGTTTTTAGCCCCTGTAGCCGCATCATTTCCTGGAGCAATCCTATGGCACCATTGGGGACGATGTCGGGCGGGTAGTGGACGGGCGCATTGGCCGATACCAGCCAGCCAGCGGTTACCCCCGCCGCCGCCCCGGTCTGCCATTCACCGTAGTGAATGCGGGTTGAAGAGCTGGCAATGTGGGTGGCCGCCAGGGTTTTACCGCCGATCAGCAGGTTATCGACCCCCTGGGGAATTAGGCTCTCTAACGGGATTTGCACGGGCTTGACGTGGGGTTCCTGGGCGGGCGCGTTAATGGCTTCGCCGGAGGGCTGCCAGTTGCGGTAGCGACAGCCGTGGATGTCGATCGCATAGTGAACCAACCCCACCGCCGTAGGGCTGAAGTCGCGCTGGCCAGCAAAGTTGTAGCGCAGATCGTTCTCGCGAATCATGAACTCGTCTTGGCCGTAGGCGGCGCGGCCAACAATTCGCCGCCCTTCGCGGAAGTAGGGCACCATACTGAGGCCCGACAGCGTGCCCATGGGGCTATCGGCTCCGTAGAGGTAGGCCAGCGGGTAGTTGGGGCCAGCCTGGGTTTCGAGCAGCCAGCGGGCAAAGGTGAGGGCGTTCTCTTCGCCAAACTTAAGGGCCGACGCCGACAGCCCCCCCATCCAGTTTTGGTGCTGACCTGCGGCCTCTAGATCGGCAGCTTTGAGAATTAGGGGCGGATCCATCCAGTTCCAGTCGTTGCCCCGGTTCCAGTTGATCATGGAGATGTCGCCTGGGGCCGGGGCGCTGGTGTAGGGGTTGCCCCGGTTTTGGCTGACGATGCGCCGGTAGTGAAACACGCTCTTGCCGGCAAAGAACGGAAACCCCTCCAGATCAAAGGAGGCCTGGTGCTCATGGAGGCCGTGGGTGGGCGACAGCCGCGCCAGGGCGGCCAGGCTGTCGCCCCCGTCGTTGTAGATGCCGAGGGCGAAGGGGTAGGTAAAGGCCTGGGTGCAGTCGGGGTTGTCGAAGGCGGCGGCGTTGGGCTCCCCTGTGGTGGTCTGGGACTCCGACCCCAGGCGGTAAGGCACCTTGGCCCAGGCCACCAGCTCGGCGGTATCGGTGGCGTCGATCACGATCATGCGCTGGCCGGGGGGCGGCTGGAGCTTGACGGGCACGCGGTCAAATTCGGCGGTGGGCGACCAGTTATACCAGTCGGCCAGCTCTGCCGACAGCCGCCCCATGGGTCGATAGCCCGGATCTTTAGGAATGCGCCGCACTCCGTATACCGCTGTAATGTGCCGCCCAGAGGCGTCAAACTCGGCTCCTTTAAATGCCGTCATGGTGGCCCAGCGGCTGGCGGGGGCGCTGGGGTTGGTATGGGCCAAAAACTGCTCGGCGGCCTTGGCCCCGGCCTGGGGCAGAAAACACAGGGTGCCGACCCAGCAGCTGTTGATATCGGCTACCGATCGCGACGTCCCGCCAGGGCTCCAGGCCGGTAAGGTAACCACCTGCTGCTTAATCAGCTGCCGAAACCGTAGCCAGCTGGGGGATAGGTTGTTGGCCTGGCGCATGCGCAGCGATTCATCGAGGGCAGAGACCCCCTGGGCACTAATCTGCCCCCCCATCCAGGGGGCGACTTCGATCAGGCAGGTGGTGGCACCGCTGGCCATGGCGTGGGCGGCGGCGGCCACCCCGCCGAGGGAGCCGCCAACAACGGCCACTTGGCATTCCCAGACTTCCTCAAACTGGGGCAGGGGATCAATCTGAGGGCGACCGTTAAACACGATGGGCTGGGGTACATCCCGCAGGCTTAGGGCCGGGGCAATGTCGCCGCCTGCGCCGGGCGATGGGGTGGGCGACCAGCGCGAGGCCGTGAGCCCGGCGATCGCCCCCACCCCAAACATCATGGCGGCTAGCCCCGAGAGGCCGCGCCACTGATTGCGCCAGTTTCGTCGCTGAGCCTGCCTGCGATCGCCCTTCACATCTAAAATCTCGGCTAACAATGCCAAGGTTTTAGCACACCTTCCCGAAGAGAGAGCACCCTTTGGCACGCTCTGTTACAGGCCGCTCCAGACTCCGATGAACCTGATACAGTAGCCACAGATTCGCTACCTTCTGTCCTATGCCCCCTGATTCGTCCTCCGTCTCTAACCCCAGTGCCGGTGCCCTCTCTTCTTCCGCCTACGACTCCTCAGCCTACGGATGGACGGGGGGCGAAGATACCGTAGCGCTGTTGTCGGTAGACGAGGTGCAAAAGTACCTCAACCGATCGCGGGCCTCGGTCTACCGCTACGCCAACACCGACCCCGACACCCTCAACCCCCCCTACGACCAAACCAAGCTCAACCCCGAAGTGCGCCGCGACAAAGATGACCCCCTGGAGTTTCGCCCCCAGGAAGTGCGCCGCTTCGCCGAAGAAGTACTGGGCCTCCACCCCACCATTCAGGTACAGACCCCCGAAGAGACGGTCACCCACGACCTGATGCGGCAGATGTTGCAGGAGCTACGGGCGATTCGGCAGCTGTTGGAGGAGCGGGGAGTAGGGGGTGGGGAGTAGGGGGTGAGGAGTGAAGTAGAGCTGTTTAGTGCTTGGCTGGCTTTTGGGGGCAAGCATCCCTCACCCTTCCACCCCCTACCCTCTACCCCCAGAGGGATATCCGTAATTTCCCACAGCCGTCGGGAATGCTAGATTCAGACGTGGTTTAAACCTGTAAGCTTGGTTTGGCCAAAGGTTAAGCCTTTGGAGTGATCAATGTCATGGATTGATTGCTATAACCTTGCATATAGTTTCAATGGAACCGTTTTCCACCTCGAGATCGTCGATACTCTCGTCCAAGATGAGTACACGCTGGTGGTGGGCTCAGCCGAGTCTACCTACGATGGTTGGATATTGGGATGATCTGGGCTTTCTGGGCCTTGGCCTTGACCTCAGAGTTATATCCCTTGTTGATTTCAATTATTTCACTGTATGGATTCTGCCAGTCAACCGGATACCCCTGCGGGGGAACCTCCTAGTCCTTCATCTAGTGTGTTGGGCGTTTTAATTGCGGTACTGACCTTAACTCTGCCCCTGTTTGTAGTCGCCCATTTTTCAGCGGCGACGGCAAAGTTAGAACAACCTCCAGCCTTTGTGGTACCGGCTTCGGCGGGGCGCTAGGGGTCAAGCAGAACGCAATGTCTGGGCGCTTACGAAGTGCCTATGAAGGGGAATCGCCCCGTTTGAGGCGGCTGATTTGTTTGCGGTCGGCGGGCTAAACCATGCGGAAAATGGGCCGCCGACCCGTAAAATACTATGGCGTAAGGGCATTTGCGGGAGTTTGGTGGGATGCATCTTACTTTTGCAAACCTACGGCCCTCATTCCCCAGTCCCTTCTACCTTTTTGGGAGAAGGGTAGCCGGATTTAAAGTCCCTCTCCCGGGTTGGGAGAGGGATTTAGGGTGAGGGCTCACGAAAGTGGGATGCTTCCGTCCGGTGGCCACCTCTAGTGGTGCGCTGCGAAGGCCTTGAGCCTCCTTCTGCCCTGTCAACTCAGATTTTTATTGATTGGAGTAGTGTTGTGGACCTATCCCGTATTCCAGCTCAGCCCGAGCCTGGACTGATCAATGTGCTGGTGGAGATTACCGGCGGCAGCAAGAACAAGTACGAGTTTGACAAAGACTTGAACGCGTTTATTTTGGATCGGGTGCTGTTTTCGTCGGTGAAATATCCCTACGACTACGGCTTTGTGCCCAACACCCTGGCCGACGATGGCGACCCCCTCGACGGCATGGTGCTGATGGATGAGCCCACCTTTCCCGGCTGCGTGATCGCGGCGCGGCCCATCGGCATGCTGGAGATGATTGACGGCGGCGATCGCGACGAAAAAATCCTCTGCGTGCCCGCCGCCGACCCCCGCTACAGCAGCGTCAAATCGCTGGATGATGTCGCTCCCCACCGCCTTGACGAGATCGCCGAATTTTTCCGCTCCTACAAAAACCTGGAGAAAAAAGTAACCGAGATCCTCGGGTGGCAAAACGTTGATAAGGTAGCGGCCCTCGTCGAGCAATGTATTGCGGCGGCCAAGTAGCGCCTAGGCTCTACTCGATCACCCTGGCTATCCAAACAAAAGAGGGATGCTTCGCTAACGAAGCATCCCTCTTTTGTCAGAAAACCACCTTGGATATTTGCTGAGTTCCGCAGCGCGGGACTCAGCACTCCCGATTTAGTAGAGTTCTTCTTCTTGGTGGGTCAGGATGGTGCAGTCGGAGGTGGGGTAGGCAACGCAGGTTAGCACGTACCCAGCGCCGATCTGGTCATCGTCCAGGAAGGACTGGTCGGATTGATCAACGGTGCCAGCGGTGATTTTGCCAGCGCAGGTGGAGCAAGCCCCAGCCCGGCAGGAGTAGGGCAGGTCTAGACCCTGCTCTTCAGCAGCGTCAAGAATGTAAGTATCGTCGTCTACGTCAATGGTTTGATTGAGCCCTTCAGCCTCGTTAATCAGCGTAACCTTGAAGGTTGCCATGGTGCTATCCTCTCGTCAAATACAGATTGCAGATCGATCTTTGAGCTACAGAACACCCTTCGGATAACGTTTCCAGGATTTGCTCTGAGCAGACCTAACACAACTTTGATACTACGGGAAAACCTGAAGACTGTCTTGCCTTTTTCATCCTTGGCTGAACGGGATTCGTAATCAAACCGATTAGTTATGGATTGGTTTGCTTATATCCGTCAGGATCCTAAACGGTAGACAGTGGCGATCGCCCGATCAAACCCGTATAGCTGTTTTAATCATTGACCCCAAAAAAATAGGGCAGCCTGACGACTCAGACTGCCCAGCAGCGGATTGAACTATGGGGTCAACTACACCGCATGGGTGTACTTAACGCCCCGGTAGGTCATTTCAACCTCGGGGTGGTGACCGCCCGGTTGGGGAAAATGCCGACGGGTGGCGGGGGCGCCCCGGTAGGTGCCGATGGTTTCTACACCGTCGCTCTGCACCGCAGGCAGGTGGGCATCGTACTGGGCACCGCGATAGGACAATTTCATGACACAAACTCCACGTTAAGGGTATTGATACGCAGCGGCGCTACCCTCAGCCTGGTTCTGCTAAATAACGAGCCAACATACTGAGCAAACTGTAGCTTATTTAACAGTTTAGATCCGCAAAGTCTGCATGTGAATATCAGGGGCTACATTTGCAACGAATATTTATTCAAGCAAATAGAGAGTTTGCCCCGACAGAGATATGGGTGAGCACTGGGGTAAAGGGGCAGGGGAGAAGGCGGATCCACTGACACAGGAATTGTTGTTTCCAGGGATTGCTCTCAACCCCTGCCCCTTCAAGAAACTACGATTTCCGGCTGTTTTCAGACAGTTGCAGGTTGAACTCGGCCTGGGTGAGCAGGGCCGCCACCTGGCAGGCCATGTCGGGGGACAGGGCTGGCTGGCTCTCGGTGACAAAATCGAGGTAGCCGTTAAAGGTGCGCATGATGATTTGCTTGTTTTGCAGCATGGTCAATCTCCTTAGGGTGAACCGCCGACTAACGGGTGCTGCCCCATGATAAAAGCTGGCCAACCCGAGGGGCCAATGTCGTTATACTGAATCGGTTTGATGAGCAGGGGTGAGCTGCATCCATGGCCGACTTACTGTTGTTTTGGCACCGCCGCGATCTGCGCCTGGGGGACAATGTCGGGCTGGCGGCGGCGCGCGATCGCACCCCCCAGGTCATCGGCGTCTTTTGCCTCGACCCCGGCATTCTCAAGGGCGATGACGTGGCCCCGGCGCGGGTTGCCTATATGGTTGGCTGTCTGGAGGCATTGCAGACCAGCTACGCCCAAGCAGGGGGCCAGCTGCTCATTTTCCAGGGCGATCCCCGCGACCAGATTCCCGCTCTGGCGAAGGCGCTCCAGGCCGACGCGGTGTATTGGAACCGCGATGTAGAGCCCTACTCACGCCAGCGCGATACCGATGTAGTCGAGGCCCTCAAGGAGGCGGGTATTGAATTTCGCACCACCTTTTGGGATCAGCTGCTCCACGAACCGGGGGAAGTGCGCACCGGGGCAGGGGATCCGTACACGGTTTACACCCCCTTCTGGCGCAACTGGGTGAAGCGACCTAAGGCAGCGCCCCTGCCTGCACCGGAGGGGCTGAAATCCCTGAACGCCAAGCAGACTGAAGCCGCGAAGCAAGCGGGCTGTATCGATCTGCCCAGCGCGGCGGATCTGGGATTTTCCTGGGAGAACGGTTTCCCGGTCGAGCCGGGGGAGCAGGCTGCCCTGGAGCGCCTGGAGGAGTTTTGCGACGGTGACCAAGCCATTGCCACCTACGACGAGCAGCGCAACTTTCCCTTTGTGGATGGCACCTCGCGGCTCAGCGCGGCGCTGAAGTTTGGGGCAGTGGGCATTCGCACGGTGTGGGCCGCCGCCGATGCCGCCTACGATCGCAGTCGCAGCGACGAAACCCGCGACAACGTGCAGACCTGGCAGCAGGAGCTGGCCTGGCGCGAGTTTTACCAGCACGTCATGTACTTTTTCCCGGAGCTGGCGGACGGCCCCTATCGCGCCCAGTGGCAAGACTTTCCCTGGATTAACGATGCAGACCAGTTTGCCGCCTGGTGCGAGGGGCGCACCGGCTACCCGATTGTGGATGCCGCCATGCGCCAGCTCAACGAAACTGGCTGGATGCACAACCGCTGCCGCATGATTGTGGCCAGCTTTCTCACCAAAGACTTAATCATCAACTGGCAGTGGGGCGAAAAGTACTTTATGCAGCACCTGGTGGATGGCGACCTGTCGGCCAACAACGGCGGCTGGCAGTGGAGCGCCTCCAGCGGCATGGATCCTAAACCGCTGCGAATCTTTAACCCGGCTAGCCAGACCCAAAAGTTTGACGCGGAGGCCGAGTACATTCGCCAGTGGGTGCCCGAGCTGCGATCGGTAGATACGGGGCCGCTGGTGACGGGGAAGATTGGGGAGCGCGATCGCGGCGACTACCCGGCCCCCATTGTCGATCACAAAATTCAGCAGGCGTTATTCAAAGACAAGTACAAAGCCCAAAAGAGCTAGGGATTACCGCCGCCGTCTCGGACGCACGATACTAAACAGCAGCCAGAGGCCAAAGAAGCTGGCCGCCGCAAACAAAACAATGCTCAAAATCTGCCCCTGGGACGACTGTCTCCCGGTGGCCACGATCGCCGCCCCGACAATCAGCGCGGCCACCACAATGCTGAACGACTGCCGGTTGGAGGCGGCATCCAGGCTGCGGCGCAGGTCGTCTAACCCCTGAATGCTGAGGCTAAATTTGAGCTGCTCAGAACTGAGGCGATCGAGCAGAAAGCCGAACTGACGCGGCGAGCTGAGCGATAGATTGCGAAACTCCAGCCCCGTGCGCAGCAGCGCCTGGAGCGGATCATCCCCCACCAGCTGCTGGCGAAACAGGTCGGCCATCAGGGGCCGCACCTCGTCAATTAAATTGACGCCGGGGTTAAACTGTCTGGCCGCCCCTTCCAGGTTGGCCAGAGACTTGGTAAATAGCCCCACATTGGCAGGCCAGCGCAGGTTGTTGCGAATGCCCGCCGCCAGAATTTCGCCAAAAATTTCGGCGGTGTTGATCTGCTCCAGGCTGAGGCCGTAGTAGCGGCCCAGCAGGCGGGTGTAGTCGCTCTCTAGCCGAGCCAGATTCACGGGCTTGAGGGGTTCGGCCAGCTGGAGGGTGAGCTGGGTGCAGCGCTGGGCGTCGCAGTTAACGATGGCCAGCACCATCTCAGTCATGGTGTTGCGGGTGCGCGGATCCATATGTCCCATCATGCCGCAGTCGAGCAGAGCCACCCGACCATCGTCGAGGTAAAAGATATTGCCAGGGTGGGGGTCGGCGTGGAAGAAGCCATCGACAAAGTACTGCTTGAAGAAGGCGCGAAACAGCAGCGTAGTGGCCGCCGCCCGCAGGCCAATGGCACTGCTGTGGGCGTCTTCAGCCATCAGGTTGGCTTTGAGCAGGGGGGTGCCCTCTAGCCACTCCATGGTCATAATTTTGGTATTGGTCAGATCCCAATAGATTTGCGGCACGATCAGCTGGCTGGCGTCGTACCAAGTGCTCTTAGACAGGTTGCGCCGCAGCTGATCGGTGTAGGCGGCCTCGGTGGTGAAGTCGAGTTCGGCGTTGAGGGCGTCGGCAAATTCGTCCGCCAGATCGACCACGTTGTAGCGCTGGCCAAACTGGGTGGCCGACACCAGCTTGGCCACATCGCGAATTAGAGTCATGTCGCGCTCGACCTGGCGCTCGATGCCGGGGCGCTGCACCTTGAGGGCGACCTGGCGACCATCCTTGAGCACAGCTTTGTGGGTTTGGGCGATGGAACCAGCGGCGATCGCCCGGTAATCCAACCGCTCAAACAGCTCCTCGGGGGGGCGCCCCAGGTGCTGGCGAATGTGGGCCTCAATCTCCTTGGGGTCTACGGGGGGGACGGTGCTTTGCAGGCTGCTGAGTTCTTCAATGTAGGCCGGGGGCATGAGGTCGGGGCGAGTGCTCAACAGCTGCCCCAGCTTGACGTACACCGGCCCCAGGTCGGTCAGAATATTGCGCAGCACTGCCGGGGGCGGAATTTCGGGCTCGTCGGCTTTGCCGCCCACCAGGAGTCGCCGCATGTAGTCCCAGCCGTTGCCGAGCACGACTTCGATGATTTCTTTTTGCCGGGCTAGACGAGACGAGGAAACCATGGGGGGCAGGGGTGGCAGTTTGCCTGATGGTAGCGTATGGGGGATGAAGGGTAGGTGGGTGAGGTGGGTGGGAGATTGCGATGGGGGAAGGGGGTGACTATTGGTGAACCTAAGGGGGAAGGCGGATTAGCCCGGTGCTATGATGCTTGGGCGCTGTCGGTTCCGGTGGGGATCAGCCACTGGAGGCAAGGGGGAAAGTGCAGTGCAAGACTGCCGCTGTCCCGCAGCTGTGAAGCTATTTTGGTGTTTGGCGAGATACCTCGCCAAACACCAAAATAGCTGAGCCAGAACGCCCGCCGATCGCACATCTCATTTCCCCTGTTCTTTCTTCGTCTGCGAGGTACGGATGAATTATCGCGTTGCTGCCTTGAAATCAATTAGGGCTGGTTTTTCACGGAAGCGGCTAGGGCGTGGCATCGGGGGCGCGATCGCCGCCCTGCTGCTGCTGCCCCTGCCCAGTCTGGCCCACCACGCCATGGGGGGCGAGTTGCCCACCTCCCCCATTGAGGGCTTTGTGTCGGGTCTAGCCCACCCTGTCATTGGCCTCGACCACCTGGCCTTTGTGGTGGCGGTGGGGCTGCTGGCAGCAGTTAGCGCCTGGGGCATTGCGATCCCCATGGTCTTTGTGTTGGCGGCTATGGCCGGGGCGGGGCTGCACTTAACTGGTGTCACGCTACCGGCAGCGGAGCTAGTAATTTCTGGGTCGGTGCTGGGGTTTGGTGTACTGCTGGCGCTCAGAGATCGGCCCCAGAGTATTGTCATCACAGGATTGGCGGCCCTAGCGGGGCTGTTTCACGGGTATGCCTACGGCGAAGCCATCTTCGGAGCTGGGGCCATGCCCCTGGCGGCCTACCTAGCTGGCTTCACAACCGTACAGATGGGCATCGCAATGGCAGCCTTTTTCTTTGGACGGCAGCTTAAGCAGGGATCTACGGCGCTGTTTATGCAGCGGGCCGGCCTGGTGATTTGCGGTATTGGCGCTGCGTTTTTAGCGACCACGCTGGTCAATACCCTGCTGCCCGTCTAAGAACATCCTAAGGGTGAGGGCTACGGCTATAGTTGCTAGCGATCGCGCTTTAGACCCTGCTGCACCGGGTCAAACCCCTGGGGAAAATGGGTTTCCTCAGGGTCGTAATCGGCAGTGGCGAGGGTGGCTCCGCTCAGATTGGCCGTTTTGAGATTGGTGCCAATGAGCATCGCCCCCCGCAGGTCGGCTCCGGTGAGGTCGGCTTCGGCCAGGTTGGCGTAGCTGAGGTCGGCCCCCCGCAGATTGGCCTGGCGCAGGGTACTGCCGCTGAGGTCGGCATAGCTGAGGTCGGCCCCCTTAAGGTCGGCCTCGCTCAGGTCAACCTCTGACAAAGTGATGCTGCTAAAGTTACGCTGCCCGGAGGCATAGACCTGCAAGAGATCCGCAGCGGAAGCAATGTCGGCGATGGGGGTGGGCTGGGTCATGGCGAATCCTGGAATAGACTCCTTCAGCTTAGGGGTTGACCACAGGCCCAGGCCACAGTCGTAACCATCCTTTAAGAGCCTCTCTGGAGGGGCCATGACTAAACCGCCGGGAAGGCGATTGAGGGTCTAAGTGGGCTAAATTCTGCCCTATTTCTGGTTGGGGCTGAGCCTGTTATGAAATAGGCACAGGAGCCTAGGCATAAATGCTTGAGGGAGCGGTATGCTTAAGCCGTTTGGTTGAGCCAGCGGTGCATTCCTATGACCCTATCTCCTGCTTGGGCGGCGGCCCTGTTTATGCCCGCAGCCTTGGGATTGCTGTACCAGGCGGTGCAGCCCCATCCCTGGCCCTATCGGCTGCTGGCTCTGGCGTTGTTGGTCGGCATTTTTGAGCAGGCCCATATGGCCAGGGTCGATTTACGTCATGTTCAGATTGTGGGGCAGCGCCTGCGCGATCCTCGGTTGCAGTCCTTTGGCCGGGTTGTCGCTTGGACTGTCGCGGGTCAGCTGCTAGGGTTTTATGGGGCGGCGGCAGGCTATTTAGGCAGCGGCATGGCGGTAATTATGCTGAGCGTAATTGGCTTTAACCTGGTGGCTACGATCCGTCTAGAGCCCACCGATTTGCAACCGATTCAGGCGGCGGGCTGGCGATCGCGCCTCGGTGTGCTGGCGTTGGATGCGATCGCCCTCGGCCTTGCCCTGCTGTGGATTGCCCAACGCTTCCAGGGCTGGGTGGCTGGGGGTCTGTTTGCCATTACCACGCTCTACGGCATCAGCAAACTGATCACCTATGCAACCGCCGCCCTGCGCCCTGGTTCAGCGATGAGCTCAGCGATCCATGTCGCCCACGCCGCTCAAGAGCATCCACAGACCTCCCAGCAAAATTAGCAGGGCTAGTCCACCCATCGCTGCGTCTAGCCAGGATGTTGCTTCCATTAGATATCCCCTTCTCCCTCAAACAGCGTGTCTAGGGGCATGGCCTCTAGGTCTAACGATTCTTGCAGATAGCGCGACACCACGTCCGACTGGCCGTGGGTGACGTACACCGTTTTAGCCCCTGTATCTTTTACCGTTTGAATCAGCCCCGGCCAGTCGGCGTGATCAGAGAGCACAAACCCCCGCTCGTAGCCCCGCCGCCGCCGCGCTCCCCGCACCGCCATCCACCCCGAGGCAAAGGCGGTTTGGGGATGCTTAAACCGCTTCATCCAGCTAGAGCGGTGGCCCGAAGGCGGGGCCAGCACCAGATCGCCGGTGAATTTGTGGGTACGGAGCATTTCTGAGGTGCAAATAGTCGGTACCATCGCCACGCCCTGCTGGCGGTAAATCTCGGTCAGCACGTGAACTGCGCCGTGGACGTAGACGGGGCGATCGGTCAATTTAGTCAGCTCACTCAGCACCCGCTGAGCCTTGCCAAAGGCATAGCAAAACAAGATCGATGGCCGCTCAGAATCGCCCTGCCACCAGTCGTAAATCTGGCGGGCGGTCTCAGCACCGCTCTCCCACCGGTAGATCGGCAGACCAAAAGTGGCCTCAGTGATGAACGTGTCGCAGGGCACCACCTCAAAGGGGGCACAGGAGGGGTCGGCACCGCGCTTGTAGTCGCCCGACACCACCCACACCTCATCCCGATGCTCCACCCGAATTTGGGCTGAGCCCAGCACATGCCCTGCCGAGTGAAACGACACCCAGGTTTCCCCCAGCTTGAACTTGTCTCCATAGGTGACTCCCTGAAGCTGAATGTCTTCCCCCAGCCGCCGCCGCAAAATGCCCTCTGACTGAGCCGTGGCGATGTACTGGGTCGAGCCCGATCGCGCGTGGTCACTATGGGCATGGGTAATCAACGCCGTCTCCACCGGCCTCCAGGGGTCGATGTAGAAGTCGCCTTTTTCACAGTAGAGCCCCTCGGGGCGCACGGTAATTAGCGTCATGGGTTTGTAAGGTTGGCATGCCAGAGGTTGACAGGTTTGCTAGAGTTCAGGGTCACGACTTGCCTTAAACCCCGAACTCTAGACCGCTAGAGCTTGTTACAACTAACTTTAGTAGATCGCAAAGTCTCTGTTAGCCCCTCTCCTCCCTGGGCTACTAAGTACACACAAATGAGTCTTGGGCTAGTGACCATCCCTCAAAGATGGCCTCAAATTTCTTGAGTCCTTGGCTCAAGGTTCGAATACCAGGTGGAGATTGCGAGCGATACCCTGACCATCCGCCCAGCCGTGCAATCAGCCAAGTAGCCCAAGGTAGCGAACCTGGGGAGAAGGGATTCTGCTGTTTTTGGGTTTGCCCCTGTAACGTCGGCATCAGGTGCCTCAGGCAGCGCTGTTGTTGATCACTAAAGGCCACCGAAGCCGAGAGGGTTTCATCCGCTCTGCCAGTTTTGAGTTGGAGAAGCCTCAGGGCCACCATCAGGGCCAGGATGGTGAGGCGTTCAATAGCTTTGACCGAGGCCAAACGGGTGGACTCAAGGTCAAGGCCCACCCGCTTCAGGAGAGCGAAAAGCTGTTCAATTTGCCAGCGCCACCGATACCACTGAATCACGTGTAAGGCCTGCTCCACGGTATTGACGGGATGGGTGGTCAGTAAGCGCCAGTGAATCGGCTCTACTCCGGCGGGTGGCCTCACTTCTTTAGCCTCAACGGCATAGAGTGAGACCGATTCAGGATAGTCGTGGGCATCCACCTTCTGGGGGCGGCGAAGGGTAACCGGGGTAAAGCGAACCGCTAGCCAAGCTTCACGCGCCTTTTGTTCACGGCGAGGCTCGGCCATCACCTCAACGGCATAGGTCCCCTCAACGGGTTGCTGACTGAGGGTCTCGTAGAGCATCGTGGCCCCATCGTGTAATCGTCGGTCACGGCAAGAGCGCACTAACAGGTGGGTATGGGCATCAGGAACCCGCACCAACTCTTCATAGATATCGCTTTCGCGGTCACCGATGTGGGTCACACACACGGCGTCTCCAGCCATTAAGCTGTCACGACTGTGTTTGGCAGACAGCAGCCACTTATAGGATTCTTTCGCTTCAATCGGTAACTGAGGATAGTGGCGCTGATGCTTGCCGGGTCGTTTCGGGTCACGATGCCACAGTTGAATCGCACTCAAGCCCAAGGGAAAGCCACTGCCGGCATCCACAACCAAGGTTGGATGAACGAAGAAGCCCACATCTCGATTGTTGCCCACTACCCCTAAGCCCTCTGGTTCAAGGTGCCGGATTTGGGCCTGTAAATTAATTTCACTGCTGTCGCTGATGGCTAGCACATGCCGACCCGCTACCTGCTGCTGGCAGTGGTCTGCTGCACTCCTGACCAGTTCCGAGACACTCACGTTTGGATTCTCCAGAAAGCGATAGTATCCAACCTGCTCGGCTCGATTACGGCTCATGGCCCGGATGTTCACCGATTGCGCTTGGCTCATCAAGTCATAGAGTGCCGCCCCCTTTTTTCTAGGCGGCGATCCCCAAAAGCACTACCCTGCAAGACTTCAGCGTGAATCAGGATGGGATTCTCCATAGTGATTGACCCATGATTACTGGCCGCATCCTACTACAACATGACTTGTGTGTATTTAGTAGCCCAGGGAGGAGAGGGGAGCCGGAAAACCTTTCAAGGTCCCTCTCCCAAGTTGGGAGAGGGATTTAGGGAGAGGGTTAGATCTCGTCAGGAGAGATTGTTTTCGGTCTACTGAGATTGGTTAAGTACTAATCCTTCTTCTCTAGCCGAAACAGCAGCACTACGATCCCAATCACCCCCAGCTGCACCCCCAGGTTGGGCAGAGCGCTGCTGACATCGCGCCCGGCCAGCAGCTGGGTAAAAAACACAAACGCCCCGATCGCTCCCGAGGCCCCTACGGCACCGTAGATAAACTTACGCAAGCTTTTGTAGGGGGCCTGAGCCTCGGCCTTCAGCCGGGCATATTTCTCACGGCTCATGCCCTGGGGGGGCGTGTCCGGCAGTTGGTCGGGGCGGCTATATTCGGGGGGCATCAATCGGGCCTTAATCGGGAGAGCATACTGTCATCCTACAAGGCATTTCCTGGGCAGGGGCGACTTAGTCAGCGGCCCAGGAAATGCCTTGGCAGTAACCATGGGGAATAGCCCATTCCCCGGTTGCGCACTATCGAAAATTGCAGGCTACCCCAGCCCACAGGTTGGTAACGGTGCCGGTGGGTTCAGGCGAGGTGAGTAGCCCATAGAGATCCCCCGCCGAAAATTCGACCCCGAGGGAACTGTCAACCACCTCGACGGTATAGGAGGTCTCTAGCTCCTGGCGGGTGGAGCCAATGCCAATGCCTGAGGCGGTTGTCAGGGCGGTGTCATCGTCACTAGGCCGCATGGCCCAGCCCACAAAGGTATCGTCAGCGGCATTTAACGCTAACCCATTGGGCCAAGTTGCGATCGTCAGCGGGCCAGAGGGGCACTCGCTATTTTGGCTAACCTCTTCGGGTGTGCCCAAGATTTGGGTAACGGCGTCTAGGGTTGGGGCCATATCCGTGTCAAAGGCCAGGGACGTGGTAGACCCCGTCTGCAAGTTCACTAGTTGTAGCCCTTCTCCCGTCAGGATCAGGCCAACCTCCTCAGACTGAGGGGTTTCGGTAGGGGTTTCGGCAGGGGTTTCTGCATCAGGGGGGGCTGGGGCTGGAGCGGTAGTCTCACTGGTGCAAGCAGTGGTGGTGATAAGTAGCGATAGCCCCAGCAGTGCAAGGGTTTGAGAAAAATGATTTTTTTTAGGCATAGCTCTAAAAGTTTTGGGTTATGACTGGAAAATAGAGCTTAGGTGAGAGGGGTTTGCGCAGGAACTAGCTGCTGTCCACCCATTAAACAAGCTGCGTTGGGCGTTCAGACCCAACACACCCTCAGAATACGCGTTGGTGGGTAACACGAGAATTAAGTCTCATTGCCAAACTTGCTCCCTCGACCAACCTCTTCTAAAACCGCATCTTTGAGGAAACCGCCATGGCCGATTCAGCCGCTCTTACACCCGCCAATGCCGAAATTGTCACCGTGCGGCCCCAGCACGACACCGCGACGCTGCAAAAGCTGCCCTACTTTGTGGGCATCTCTGGGGCCACGGCAGGCTCCCACGGCATTTCGATGAATTTAGTGATTATTCCCCCTGGGGCCTCGGCAGAGCCCCACTTTCACAGAGACTACGAGACCGCGATTTACATTCTCCATGGGCGGGTTAAAACGGCCTACGGTGAGGGTCTAAAGAAAACCATCGTCAACGAAGCGGGAGATTTTCTCTACATTCCGGCGGGGGTGCCCCACCAGCCCACCAACCTGAGCGACACCGAACCCGCCCAGGCGATCGTGTCCCGCAACGACCCCAACGAGCAGGAGAATGTGGTGCTGTACAACCCGTAAACACCCCTCACTCCCTACCCCCCACTTGCCGGCCCTAGTTCTACCGAGTCGGACGGGTAGCTGGCGTAGCAAAAGCCTGCTGGAGCTTACCCACCCGCTGCGCGGCTGTTTCCGGCGGTGGCGAGATCCACAGCGATTCGTAGAAGAAGAAGGACATGCCGGAGTAGGCGCGATCGCGCACCGCCGCCATCTGCTCCGCAATAAAGTCCATTTTCACCGGAGCCGCCCGCAGGCCGCTGAGAATGCCGATATTTACCGGAATTTTGCGCCGCGCCGCCTGAATTGAGGGCTTGTTCATCTCCCACATGAAACGGTTTTGGTCGCTGCGGTAGACCTGCACCACCAGCTCATCGACGATACCCCGGTTGACCCAGGTGGGCCAGTCTTGCAGGTAGTTGGTAAAGGCAAACGGATAGGGGTTGGGCGAAATTGACACCACCGCGCTGGGCCGCCGCGCCTTCACCAGCTTGTGAACCTCAGCCAAAAAGTCGGAGATTTTGTTGGCCCGCCAGGTCATCCACTCCGCATCTTGGGGATCATTGGGTGGGATGCGGCCACCGTGCTCAGCCCGGTACAGGTTGATGGTGAAGGGGTCGTAGCCAAAGTCCACCGGCAGGCCTAGGTGGTCGTCGAACTGAAAACCATCCACCTCGTAGTTCGAGACCAGCTCGTTGATTAGCTCTAGCTGAAACTTCTGCACCTGGGGATGAAACGGGTTCATCCAGCGGCGTGGAATCACGTTGCCCTCCATCCAAATGCCGGGGTCGTTCACCGTGCTGGGGTCGGGGAGAAAGTCGTCCTGGGCGATCCACTGGTCAACCCGATGCTTTTCGCGGGCCATCTCCCCGATTTTGGGGGCATCCAGGGATGTCGTCAGCTTGGCGGACTGCTTAGATTCATCTAGACCAGCGGCCAGCTTAGGCGCATTCTCTGGTCGCGTAGAATCGCGCGGAACAAGAGGCGTGGGCTCGGCTCGCTTTTGGGTAAACCAGTCGGGGTGGCGGCGGTAGAGTTCGTAGTTGGCGGGGGCCATAAAGCCAAACTCAAACCAGGGCACTACGGCCATGCCTCTGGCGTGGCTGAATTCGATCGCCTCGCGCATCATGTCGCGATCGCTTTCGCTGGCGGGGCCGGGGGAGCGCAGGTCGCCGTAGAGGTGCTGGCTCACTCCCAGCTCGCGCCGGGCGGTGGCGCTGGGGTAGAGGGTGTGGCCGTAGTTCCACACCACGGGGTAAAGCGTGTTGAAGTTGAGGTCGGCCAGGCGGGTTACCGCCGCTTGCAGCGCTTCGGTAGAGAACAGCACCTGGCTATCCACATTGGTCAGCCACACGCCGCGCGTTTCGCGGGCGGGGGAGGCCACCGTAGGGGTCTGGGCCTGGGGCACCCAGGCGGGATTAATTGTCTGGCTCAGGGCAGGATTGTTCGGCGCGGCGCGGCAGAGCAGAGCCACCGCTTCGCCCCGAGTCAGCCGCTGGGTGGGGTTGAGCCGGTTGGCCTGGGGATAGTTCACCACCACGCTCTGGGTGAGGGCGGCGGCAACCCCTTCGCGAGCGTAGATGGGCACCTGGCGGCCATCCTCCAGGCTGGCGTTGATGATGGTGTTGGCGGCAATTTGGTAGCTGCCGCCCAGCTTAGAGGCCAGGGCCATAATGCCCTCGGCCCGCACCAGGGGGCGATCGCGCTGAAAGTAAGCGTCGGGGTAGTGAGCCGCTACCGTGGGCGCGGTCTGAACTCCCAGCGCCCGCTCTAGCGGGTTCGCCCACCCCTGGGCTGGCCCCACAGGCGAAAGCATGTTTAACAGGGTGACGTAGTCGCCCCAGAGAATCGGGTCATCCGGATAAAACAGCCCCCTGGCATCGGGAGCGATCAGGCGCTGTTCGACCAGCTCCGTGATGCAGTCCTTCGCCCAGTGGTTTTGAATATCGGTGGGGATGACGACAGGAATAGAGGGCCGGGGAAAATTGGGTCGTGGGAGAGCGGGGCTAGAATCCGTCTGATCACCTGATCCCTGCTTAGGGCCAGGGGCCTGGACCACCTCAGCTGGAACCATTGCCGCCGCCTTGGGCAGCAGGGGCAGTAGCCCCGAACCACCCACCACTAAAACCAGCGCCGCGCCAAAACTCAGCAGCGATCGCCGCCACCCCCTACCCATCCACCCCCTACCCATCCGGCCCATACCCTTCAACCTCCACTCCGTTTAGCCTGATAGCCCTTGGCCACCAGAAGTTCGACTAGCTTTTGGGCATGGTCGCCCTGAATCTCAATGGTGTCGTCTTTGGCAGTGCCGCCCGTGCCGCACTGGGCCTTGAGCTGCTTGGCCAAAGCGGTGAGCTGGTCGGGGCTGTGCTGAAACCCGTTGACAATGGTGACGGTTTTGCCGCCGCGCCCCTTGCGGCTGACCTGCACCCGCACCGTTTGCTGATTGGGGGGGCGATCGGGCACCCCGCGCGCCATGGGGTCGGCGGGGCCAAACTCACGGTAGGCGTGACGGTCACCGGTTCCAGAACTGTTGCCAGCTTTGTTCTTGCCCATAGCCATTACCTGAACTGCCTGATTTATACCACTGGCCGGGATACCTCGGGGCATTGCCGTAGGCCAGATCCCCACTGAGGGATGAAGTGGGCCATATTCCTTATTCCTTTCCCGGTTGTGATCAAACCTAGCGATGAATAGCGCAATGTGACGGCGGCGTTGCTCTGGGCACCATCCAGCGGTTCTTCTCTCTGATAGGAGGATTACACTAGGATCAGCAGCTTCATCCTCCGCAGCACTCCTATGCAACTTCACCTCAAGGTCTGGCGTCAGGCCGATGCCGATACCCCCGGCCAGCTCTGCACCTACACCGTGGCCAACGCCCACCCCGACATGTCGTTTCTGGAACTGCTCGACGTACTCAACGAGCAGCTCACCCACGCGGGCGAGGTGCCGGTGGAGTTTGACCACGACTGCCGCGAGGGCATCTGCGGCTCCTGCGGGGTAATGATCGACGGCAAGGCCCACGGTGGGCTGCCCCAGACCGCCACCTGCCAGCTCTACCTGCGCCACTTCAGCGACGGCGACCACATTACCATCGAACCCTGGCGGGCTAAGGGCTTTCCGGTGATTAAAGACCTGGTTGTCGATCGCTCGGCACTCGATCGCATCGTTATGGCCGGGGGCTACATCTCCGTCAAAACCGGGTCGGCCCCGGAGGCCAACGCCATCCCCATTCCCAAAGCTAACGCCGATGCCGCCTTTGACTACGCCGCCTGCATCGGCTGCGGGGCCTGCATCGCGGCCTGCCCCAATGCCTCCGCCAGTCTCTTCACTGCCGCCAAAGTGGCCCATCTGGCGCTGCTGCCCCAGGGGCACCCCGAACGGCACCAGCGGGTGCTGGCCATGGGCGACCAAATGGCGGCAGAGGGCTTTGGCGACTGCTCGAACCACGGCGAGTGCCAGGCCGTATGCCCCAAGGGGATTTCGATTGATGCGATCGCATCCATGCGGCGGGAGTATGTGCGATCGCTGGCGGGGCTATAGCCTCATTCCCAGGGCCGACCGGCAACCTGGCCCCTACCGATCTCACCCGCCGAGGCAACGTGTATTCTATAGTGTCAGTCTGACCCGAGACCTCAGGCCGTTACCCCAGGAGACAGCGTATGTGTGGCATTGTGGGATACATTGGCACCCGGCCCGCCGCCGACATCTTAATGGATGGTCTGCGTAAGCTCGAATATCGCGGCTATGACTCCGCTGGGCTGGCCACCGTGCTCGAAGGCGAGCTGCACTGCGTGCGCGCCAAGGGCAAACTGCAAAACCTGCAAGACAAGATCGACGGCGAAGAGAACCCCGCCCGCCTGGGCATTGGCCACACCCGCTGGGCTACCCACGGCAAGCCCGAAGAGTATAACGCCCACCCCCACCGCGACGGGTCGGGCCGCCTGGCGGTAGTGCAGAACGGTATCGTTGAAAACTACCGCGAGCTGCGCGAAACCCTCAAGGCCCTGGGCCACCAGTTTGTCTCCGACACCGACACCGAGGTCGTGCCCCACCTAATCGAGTCGCACCTGAGCCAACTCAGCGCCGATGAAACCCAGGGGCGATCGCTGTTACTTGAGGCCACCCGCCGCGCCTGCCAGCAATTAAATGGGGCCTTTGCCCTGGCGATTGTTTCCGCCGACTTCCCCGACGAGCTGGTGGTGGTGCGCCAGCAGGCCCCCCTGGTGATTGGCTTTGGCCAGGGCGAGTTTTTCTGCGCTAGCGACACCCCGGCGATTGTGCCCTATACCCGCGCCGTGCTGCCGATGGAAAACGGCGAGCTGGCCAGCCTGACGCCCCTGGGGGTCGAGGTGTACAACTTTGCGGGCGATCGCCAGCGCAAGCACCCCATCACCCTGAACTGGAACCCCATCATGGTGGAGAAGCAGGGGTTCAAGCACTTCATGCTGAAGGAAATCTACGAGCAGCCCGGCGTGGTGCGCACCGCCCTCGAAACCTACATCAATAGCGCCTGGACGGTGGATGCGGCCAGCACTCCCCTCTCCCCCATTAGCCTAGGCCTGCCCGACGCCCTGCTCGACGGCTTGGAGCATCTGCAAATTGTGGCCTGCGGTACCAGCTGGCACGCCGCCCTGGTGGGCAAATACCTGATCGAAGAGTTGGCCAACCTGCCCGTCATGGTGCAGTACGCCTCCGAGTTTCGCTACGCGCCGACGCCGCTGATTCCTAACACCCTGACCATTGGCGTCACCCAGTCGGGCGAGACCGCCGACACCCTGGCCGCCCTGGAGATGGAGCAAGACCGCCGCGCCGCCCACCCCGACCCCCGCTTTGCTCCCCGCATGGTGGGCATCACCAACCGGCCCGAAAGCTCGCTGTCGCGGCTGGTGCCCCACATTATCGATACCCATGCGGGCATTGAGATCGGCGTTGCCGCCACCAAAACCTTCACCGCCCAGGTGATGGCTTTTTACTTTTTGGCGATCGACTTGGCCTACCGTCGCCAGACTCTGACGGGCGATCGCATTGAGGCCATTCTCAACGGGCTGCACCAGCTGCCTGCCTTCATCGAACAGGTGCTCGAAAGCCAGGAGCGCTACATCGAAGAGCTGGCCCACGAGTTTAACGAAACCCAAGACTTCATCTTTTTGGGTCGGGGCATCAACTTCCCCATTGCTCTAGAGGGGGCGCTGAAGCTCAAAGAAATCAGCTACATCCACGCCGAGGGCTACCCGGCAGGCGAGATGAAGCACGGCCCGATCGCGCTGCTCGATGCCAAGGTGCCGGTGGTGGCGATCGCCATGCCCGGCAGCGTCTATGACAAGGTGCTCTCTAACGCCCAGGAGGCCAAGGCCCGCGACGCCCAGCTAATCGGCGTGGTACCCATGAATGACACCGATGCCCAGGAAACCTTCGATCGCCTGCTGCCGGTGCCCGTGGTCGATGAGTTGCTGTCGCCTATTGTGGCGGTGATACCGCTGCAACTGTTGGCCTACCACATCGCCGCCCGGCGCGGGCTAGACGTTGACCAGCCCCGCAATCTGGCTAAGAGCGTCACAGTAGAATAAAATCATCGCCCTGAGTTTAGAGCCCAGTGTAAAACGCAAATAAAGTTGGGAACTAGAAAATAGAGTTAGAAACTGGAAAATAAAGTTGGGAACTGGGAAATAAAGTGCTACACTCCCCATATCGGTACAGCAGTACCGATATGGGGTTTTATTTATGTAGTCGTCGCCAAGCCGGTTAAGACATTCTTTATGTTCCTCCGGAACGATGGCCATAATCCAGTGCGCCGCCCTAGTTTTTGTCAGTGATCGTAACTAGTGTTCTAAGCGCAGTGTCCGTAGCTGTATCTGAATAGTCTCCCAGGCGAATTTTTCTAGTGGCTAAACGCAACCGAAGTAGTAGTCCAGCTCGCACTGAAGCCCGTCTGAAGGATGGCAGAGGGGAAGGCAGAGGAGTTGACTATAGGCCTTGGCTGCGCATCCAGGATGTTCCTTCTCATGGACTGGCTAGTCGAGTTAAAGGTCGGAAGACCAATAGAGAACACCATTTTATGAGCAATCTGGAAACGGGTTACTTCTATATCTTGGAATGGTCTCAATCAATTATCGACATCCGTGAACAGTATCCCCTTTTGCCATTGGAGGAGACTCAGGAAATCGCAGAACAGTGTGGGTTTCCTCATCCTACTGACCCTGCAACTAAACAACCTGTAGTGATGACCACAGATTTTTTAATCAATCTAAAGCGTAAAGATCATGAAATAGAGCATGCCCGTGCAATTAAGCCTGCTTCTGAACTTCAATCTCAACGAACTTTAGAAAAATTGGAAATTGAAAGACTTTACTGGAAAAGGCGGGAAGTTGACTGGGGAATCGTGACTGAGAAAGAGATTCCTAAAACTCTTATTGAAAATCTAAAGTGGATACATCCTTTTTACAAACAAGGAGAATTAGCACCTTTAAACCAAGCAGACATAACACGAATTAATCAGTTTTTAAGACCTAAGATAACTGAAAGAAAATTGCCTTTAACTGACATTACCAATGCTTGTGACGATAGACTGGGCCTAGAGCCAGGGACAAGTCTATCAGTTGTACGTCATTTAATAGCTAATCGATACTGGTTAATCAATATGAATCAACCTATTCAACCTAGTCAAGTCTTACAGCTTTTGCCTGATCAAGCAATGGAAGACTGCCAGAGAGCAGGAGAATTAGCATGAATCTCTTTGTAAACATGCTCCTTGAATGGCAAAACGATACTGAGAATTTTAATATTGAGCGAATACTTTGGATTGATCCTTCTTATACTGATGCAGTCACAATTAGATTACAAGACCCTAAGGCGCTCCCTATTTGGCAAAAATGCAAAGAACTTGAAGAAGCAATATCGGCACAGCAAGCTCGCATTTTAGAGGTTGATCCCTATGGTTCACTACTCAAGACAGAGAATACTATCACTGAAAAGCATAAAAGCTATCGAGATAAGGCATGGACAATTATTGAACCCCTGATAGAGAGTAAAGAGCAAAGCACACTCTTTTCACATGAGCGTGGAAGCCTCATTGAGGCTAGGACTAAAGAGGTAAGATGTACTAAAAAAACTATCTATAAGCACCTCAGACGCTTTTGGCAAGGAGGGCAAACAAGGAACACTCTCTTGCCTTCTTTTGACAAGTGCGGTGCCCCTGGGAAACAACGTCGAAGTGGCACTAACAAACGAGGACGCCCGAGTAAGATTACTAAAATTACTCAATTGCCAACGGGAATTAACATAGATGACAATATACGCGCAAAGTTTAGTAGAGGTATTCAGAATTTTTTCGAGAATCCTCAAGGACTTACTCTTCAAGGAGCCTTTCAGAAAACATTAGAAAAATATTTCAACAAGGGATACGAATTATCTCCAGAAGGGGCATTAATTCCTTGTTTACCACCTGCACATGAACTCCCAACTTTTGGCCAATTTCGCTATTGGTACGAGAAGGAAAGAGACGTGGCCAAATCTATTTCCTCAAGAAAAGGTAAGCGCTGCTTTAATCTAAAACATCGTGAAGTGCTTGGGAAATCAACGCAAATGGCCTTTGGGCCGGGTTCTGTATACCAAATTGATGCCACTATTGGCGACGTCTATTTAGTTAGTTCGCTTGATCGAACTAAAATTATTGGACGTCCTGTTATTTATGTTCTAATTGATGTTTTTAGCCGAATAGTTACAGGCTTAAGTGTAAGTCTAGAAGGACCAAGTTGGTTAGGAGCGATGCAAGCCTTAGAAAATGCAGCAATTGACAAAGTTGAATTCTGTCGAGAATACGGAGTTGAAATTACCAATGAAGACTGGCCCTGTCATCATTTGCCAGAAGCTATTCTTGCAGACCGAGGCGAGATGGAAGGTTACCAAGCAGATAACCTCGTTAAGTCTCTCAATGTAACAGTTTCAAATACTCCTCCCTATCGAGCTGATTGGAAAGGAATTGTTGAAAGAAATTTTCGGATAAATAATGATAAGTTTATTCACTGGTTACCAGGAGCTGTATATAAGCCCCGCGAGCGTGGAGAAAGCGATTACCGTTTCGATGCTCTTTTAGACTTGCACGAATTTCGAACACTCATGATTCTTGCAGCTCGGGATCATAATAAAGAGCATCGAATGAGCTGGTATTCTATGGATGAATTTATGATTCAAGATCATGTTGAGCCCTACCCTCTGGATCTGTGGAATTGGGGAATTCGTCATAGAGCAGGACATTTAAGGGTTAAATCTCGGGATATTTTACGATTAAACCTCTTGCCCACAGATCAGGCTTCTGTCACTCCTAGTGGAATTCAATTCAAAGGCTTAGCCTACTCTTGCGATTTAGCTATACGAGAACAATGGTTTATAAAAGCCAGAGAAAAGGGTAGGTGGAAGATTGATATAGCCTATGATCCTCGCAACCTAACAAATATATACTTACGCCTTAATGAAGGGCAACAAATGGAATGCTGCCAACTGATTGATAAAGAAAGTACCTTCCGTGGATGTGACTTTTTTGAAGTTTTAGACCATTCTGGAGTTAATCAGCATAAAGCAACACTTTCAATGGGACGGAAACAGCAAGCAAACGCTGCCTTCAATGCTCAAATGGAGAAAATAGTCAGTGACGCAAAAGAGAAAACTCTAAAAGCGTTAAAGGATGGCCCAGGACAAAGTAAACAAGCCAAAACTCAAGGAATTCGACCGAACCGTCAAGAAGAACGAAACTCAGAACGTGATTCTCAATTTTGGACACTCGGAGAGAATCCTCAACAGGGCACAGATGAGAGCAACGTACTACCTCTAATTGCACCTGCCAAGTCAGAAACAGATGCCCATTATTATGGGGATGAAGAAAATCATACTATTAATTCAGCAATTGAACAGACACAGACTGCAATCGAGAATAGTACATCTAGATTGATTGATAGGCTAAGCAAGCGTCGGCCAAAAACATGGAATGATAATGAATAACCTTCAACAAAACTCCTCAATCCTTGTTGGCAAAGGGAACTGGCAAGAAGCAACATATATCGACCCATTTCTTTCAAATTATAAGGGTAATCCTTTAATAGAGGCATTGCCCCCTATATGGACTGAAGATGAGGTAGAAGAATCTTTAAGAGTTTATCCGGAATATGATGAAGAACATCGAAAGATGGCCTCTCATCTTCGCTTGCATCTCATACGAAATGCACTTCAAATATTTATTCCGTTACCCGTTCACTTTGATTTAGAACAGCGGTTCTCTTCTATGATTCGCCTAGGCTATCAAGCCCGAAATCCTTCATTAAAAGGATTTTATAAAGATGTTAGGACAAAAGCTACTGCACTAAATACTCAGAGAAGGGTACCAAGATCAACTGCATCAGGCTTTACAATCATTGGAATTAGTGGAATAGGCAAAACGACATCTGTTGAAGCAATTCTAAATCTTTACCCTCAGGTAATAGTCCATAGACTTTATAATGATGCCGATTTCAACTTCTTTCAGATTGTTTGGTTAAAATTAGATTGTCCGCATGATGGGTCTATCCGAGGACTCTGCTTAATTTTTTTTCAGGCCGTTGATGACATACTAGATACTTCTTACTACAAAAACTATTCAAAAGGACGTAAAACCGTTGACGAGTTGTTGCCACTTATGGCTTTTGTAGCTTCTCATCATGCGATAGGAGTTCTAGTGATCGATGAGATCCAACATTTGAGTCAGGCTAGAAGTGGGGGTTCTGGACAAATGTTAAACTTTTTCGTTCAATTAATAAACACCATTGGTTTACCTGTTGTACTTATAGGAACTTTCAAAGCACGACCTATTCTAACTGGTGAATTCCGCCAGACTAGAAGAGGTAGTGGTCAAGGAGATCTGGTATGGAATAGAATGAGTAACGACAAAAATTGGCAGTATTTTATTGATAGTTTGTGGAGTTACCAATACACTCAGAAACCTTGTAAAAGTTCCGAGAGCTTACGAAACACTCTCTATGATTTAACACAAGGAATTACGGATTTTGCAGTAAAGTTATATATGTTAGCTCAAATCCGAGCAGTCTCTTCCTATGAAGAGGAAATTAATGAAAGTACTATCATTGAGGCCTCTAAAGAAGGTTTACGAATGTCACGTCCAATCATAGAGGCTCTGAAAACTAATAATGTACGTATTCTAGCTGGTGTAGAAGATGTTTCTCCCATCGATATTGATAGGCACTTTGAGTACACTCAAGGCGAAACCAATAAGCCTGGACAAACCGAAGCTTCATCTAAAGCGAAATCAAATCCTAATTTGGAAGCAGACTCACCAGAAAAATTAATTTCTGAAAACCAAGGTGAACAGACTACAGAAGCTTCTCAAAAACGTCCTGAAAAAAATCGAAAAACAGATCCTAGGAAAGCTGGATTGCCTGAGATAGCAAAAGTAGGCAAAAATGAGAAGCTAAACGCTTATGACAAGCTTAAAGAGGCAGGTTTTATTCGTGATGCCCTTGAGTATATTGAAGGCTGAATATTATCATGATCAGCTGTTTCCCTGACCCATATCCTGACGAATTACTTTATAGCTTATGTGCCCGGTATGCTGAACGTGTGAGGTTTTCTGATAAAAAATCTATCATACAAGAACTGTTTGGGGACGGAGCAGCTATTGCAGTAGTTGATTTGCCGGGCAGCCTTGGACATCTTTCAGATTCCCTGCCTTATTCAAATGCTTATACCGTTGAGAGCCTAATTCAAAAGCATACTCTTTTCCCATTCTTTTCTCCTTTCCTTCAACTTCATCAAGCTCAGCAAGTTTGGAGAGACATCGAGACAGGTAAAGGCTGTGCTGTTCATGGACGCGCGGGAATTATAGCTAGTACAATACAACCTCCTCACTGGCTTAGATTTTGCCCTCTATGTGCTAGAAAGGACAAAAATGATTTTGGTGAATACTATTGGCATAGATTACATCAAATTCCTGGGGTAGAAGTTTGTCCGGAACATAATGTCTGCTTAGTCAATAGCAAAGCCAGGGTAAAGAACCCTAAAACTCGGCATAGTTTTATAGCTGCGGATGATGCAATCAGATTGCCAGTTTCAGAATCCTTCAAGCTTCGAAGCGTTTATCAAGACATACTATCCAAAATATCTCAAGATTCCTTGTGGCTTTTAAACAATGTAACTTCACCAATTGGCCCTAGAACAATTTCTAAGGTTTATCGTCAACTTTTGGCAACACAAGACTTGGCTACTTATAGTGGACGGGTCAGAATTAGTGAATTACAGCGACGCTTCGAAAGTTTTTATCCTGTTGACCTTTTGCAAAGGCTTCAATCCCCCATAAATTTAGATAGTCAGCATAACTGGCTAAATCGTTTAGTAAGGTCACCTAAAGGATCTCAACACACTCTACACCATTTATTGCTTATTAACTTTTTAGGCAGCAATGTGAAATCCTTCCTAAAGGATCCCCAAGAATTTCAACCATTTGGCAGCAGTCCTTGGCCTTGCCTTAATAAGGCTGCATTGCATTATTCAAATGCTGTTATTCAAGACTATAACCTCACTTACAGTAAGGAGAATGGAAAGCCTATTGCTGTCTTTTTATGTGACTGCGGATTCATTTATTCTAGAACAGGGCCTGACAAAAGTGAGGAAGATCGATTTCGGCTCACTAAAATTAAGGCTTTTGGCTTTGTTTGGGATTCTAAGCTTACTGAGTTATGGCAGAACTCAAGCTTCAGCTTGAGAGGTGTTGCTAGAGAACTTGGTGTCGATCCAGCTACTGTTAAATTACATGCAACTCGTCTAAACCTTTCCTTTCCTCGCCAAGGTAACCGGCTAACTCAGGAAGGAGGCAGAAGGCTGTCTGGCGCTTCTCAAACCTGCTATCAACCTATGGAGGGTAAACGTGAGCAGTATCGCACTCAGTGGACAGATGCTCGGCAACAATTGCCTGATCTTGGAAGAACTGCTCTTAGGAATCAATTTCTAGGGACTTACCACTGGTTAAGGCGGCATGACCGACAGTGGCTAGAAGAGAATCTGCCGCCTAAACAGCAATATGTACCACCTCCACCACGTGTGGATTGGAAACAACGCGACAACTTCTTAGCAAGAGCAGTACAAGATGCTGCAAAGCGTTTGTACAAACGTTTAGGTAGACCTCAACAAGTATCTATCAGCGCAATAGCTAGAGAGATAGATGCACGTTCTCTCGTACATAAGCATTTAGATAAGCTGCCAAAGACGTCCAAGAACCTGGAGGCTTTAGCAGAATCTCGCTTAGCTTTTGCCAAGAGAAGAATCTTATGGGTAATTGAAGAACACCGTAGACAAAATTCAATTCTGCCCAAGTGGAAGCTGATCCGAGAGGCTGGCATTAGGCATGATATTGTTTCAATTCCAGAAATTGAACAATTTATTGAAGGCAATTTGAAGCTATTAGAACAGTCTATTCTCGATGGTAAATCTTATCATATCCAATAAAATATTTGTTCCTTATGTGTGTAAATTACCATGATTGGCTGTTTTCCTGATCCTCACCCCGACGAGCTGTTCTATAGTGTTTGCTGTCGATATAAGGAAAGAACAAGGTTTTCAGATCAAGAGATAAATTTTGAAATTCTTGGCCATCGGAAAGAGAAAATTAAACTCGATCTGCCATCTGGATTCGCTCACCTGAGTTATAACTTGCCAGAATCTAACTTGCGTAGAATGATGAAATTGATTCGAGATAACACCCTTTTGCCACTTTACATTCCTTTTTTGTCTAGAGAAAAGAGTGCTATTCTGTTCAGGAAAATGCTTGGCGTAGGGTTGAGTAAGTCTGAAGAACATTCTTTTTTGCCTTCAATAAAATGGGCAAGGCTTTATCCAAAACTCCGTTATTGTCCGCGTTGTGCCATTGAAGATAGAAAAGAATTTAAGGAGGCTTATTGGCATAGAGTTCATCAAGCATCTTGTGTTTCGGTTTGCCCAGAACATGGAGTTTTTTTGCTAGATAGCATTGCAGAGATTAGAGGAAATACCTTTGATAGCTTTTATTATAGGGATTCTTATGTTTCTGCGGAGAAGTGCATTCCAAAATGTGTAAAGGAACGCAAGAATGATTTAGAAAAAACGGATAATTTTGGTTGTTTATTCCGTATATCAAAGGATGTTGATTGGTTGTTAAGAAACTCTAATTTCCAATGGGACTTTGAGAATTCACTCCAAAAAAAATATGTTACTCTGTTTGACTGCCAACTAACGGGCTATTGCCATGAGAGCTATGAATCTGATTCGCTGATGAGACAGATTAGACGAAGAAGTCATCGTCCTGACGAATACAATTTCTATAAATTCTATAAATTTCTAGCCGATCACTATTCTGCCGAATTGCTAGAAAGTTTCGGGTTTAATCCATTTAACGATAATCGACTAAAGGAGCGTAACAATTGCTGGCTATTTAGACTGATTTTTCCTTCAGATAAATGGTATCAGGAACCTATTAAACACTTGCTTTTTGTTCATTTCTTTGTTAAAGAAATTGGTTTGTTTTTGGAAAGTAGCAATCCTCATCAATTGCTTGAAAACTCATGAGAATTGCATGGCTATAATTTATATCAGTCCATTATGAGCCTGAATATGACACGGGGTTCGTAAGACTTATGAATAAAGGGTTTCGGCTTCTCAAATTATGATCAATTTCATAATATTTTGGTATTAATCTGCTTATGAGCTAAGTAGGCCTTAGGCAGTCCATCATTTCAACCAGCTTCTCTTTTGCTTCAGGCCAATGGTCATGGGATAGATTGCTCAAATTCACCAGAATTGAGCTGTAGTCCACGATAAACAGGAAGTCATTCTCAGTAATTGTCGCGGGGAACCAATCGCCCTCGACAGCATATTTCTTCTGGAGCGCTTCCAGGTCGAATGTCGCGGTCTCTACAGCAAAGGCATACAGCCCGTTGAACTGGCTCCCTATTGCCAAGGGCGTAAGCTGAAACTGAATGCCCTGGGAAGAGACCAGCGGTTCAGGCACCTGCCGCTGATTCTCGTCTCCGTGTGCGGCAGCGGCAAGGCTTGCCATCTCCTTAGCCGCGAACTTCAGCCTCTTCTGGGCGTCCTTGGTGTAAGAGCTGGAATCAACACCAACCCCCCTTGCTTTCAGCTCTGAGTCAAGAATCTGAGTCACCTGCTGTAAGGAAGTTTTGAGCAGAGCTGCATCTGTCAGCCTCTCAAACTGGGCTTTCTCAAGCATGGTCTCTTTGACCAACTCGTTGAAGGTGGCATCAACGACTATGTTGTTATGCCGCTCCTGGTTGCGTAGTAAGTCAATCAGGTTGTCAAACAAGTAAGCCCCATTGGGGGAGTACAGAAATTTCATACCAAAATCTCCGTCAGGTAGGCTTGATACTGGTCATTGCTCAGAAAGGCTGTCGCCACCAACAGCCCCCTGATATGGCGCGTATTTAGCTCTGAGCAGGCAGAAGTGTAAGAGGCCAAGCGGATTACCTCTTCGTCTATGGTTCGCTGGAGGGCTTCTGGAGAGCCTGTAGAGGCTTTGGACTCCACCAGGTAGATCGCGCCATCGAGTGCGACCATCACGATGTCTGGATAGTCTTGGATTGGCCGGGCTAACTTACGGCAGCGATATAGTCGCTGAGCCAGAAATCCAGAAACCCCCTCCCCAATGCCCGCCACGGCTGTCTTGCTTGGGGTTACAGAATGATTTTCACTACGACTGTAGAAAAGAGGCGGGTAACCTGGTGCCAGAAATTGCCCGCCGCGATAGGTAAACCAGATGTTAAGTTCCTCCAAAGGGTCAAATACAACCTGTTCGGAGTACCGCCAAACACAGCAACGCAACACATCCTCGTGAAGCTCTAGGGTCTCCGTGGATCTATAGTCCACCAGACATTGACTGAGTTGCTGCTGGAACCGTAACTGTAGTCCCCGACGACTAGCGGAGGCTTTAGCAATAGCTTGCAGTGTGGGAGATAGCGAAATCTGTCGCCGTGAAATTGAAAGGCTAATCACTAGGAGTAACGCTATAGACTTAGCCTCAAGTTACTTAGATCTACAGCATTTGAACCCGTTTACCTATCACGGTGATAGGTCATCATCCTGATCCACTGGTGAACATATGAATTCTTTGTACCGTCTGAATCCAGGAGGCAGCTTGTAGTAGTGCTTCCATAAGACGTGCATTTCCGCTAACCGACGCTGATATAACGGTTCTGCCTCCCTACGTCCTTCTCCTTGAGCAAACCATCGATCTACCGTCGGCAGTGAACATCCGCAAATCTGAGCCATCTGGGCATGAGTGACAGCCCAGCGGCTGTAGAACTCCTGAGGAGACATTCTCAGCGTGCATTTCGAGTAGAACTCCAGTAAAACGCGTTCTTCCTCTCCAAGGCTCCGTGGATGCCTCATGACTCGGCTGCCTTCAGAAGATGAACACGCCCGTTAGAGAGCCGTATCAGCCGAGTATCGACTAAATCAGCCTGCCAAACGACAGCATACTGTTCCTGGCTCTGGAGGGATTTATTCCCCGGTACCACGGCGATATAGCACCAATCCCCTGGCCCACCCTCGCTTCTAGGGATATAACCCCAGTGGATGACCCGTCCCCACTGTCTACCCTTCTTAGACTGTGCCCGAGTCGTATACCAGCACAGCTGATCACCCACCTCAAATTTCCGCTGATCGCAATCGGATGTCTTTCCACTTTGCGGCAGGTAGTCAATAGGATTCCTAAAGGCAATAATGGCGGCTTCATAATCACGAAATACAGTCATAGTTTGGCTTTAAGTAATTTTCCAGGATTAATCGTCATAGCTCAGGTAACTGGCATGGACTCAGGGGGACAGTTAGGAAAGACAGTTCCTCTTTTCCACACTGGCAAGGATGCTCCACGGCCCAAGAATGTCGTCCTGCCATAGCAGCACGTACCGCATTTGTTCTAGTGAAGGACTGGCTCCATCCAACTCAACCAGGTAATTCCAACGCCATTGCCCAAAGTGCTCCACTGGACGAATGCCATATCCCCTTACAGCACCGTGGTCAATGACTTCTCTCCCATCAGAGGCCCGCGCTTTCCAGCAAACCTTGTCATCTTGCTCAAACTGCTGCTTGGGCCATTCCTTGGGATACGTGTCGCGCCAGGACTCTAGAAATGGCTCCAGCAGCGCATCCAGCGCATCCTGATAAGCTAAAAATCCTCTCATGTACAACACTACAAAATCGAACGTACCTCATAAGATACATTATGTACCTAGATGCATGTAGACTTATGAGATACAACTCATGAATATTGAGTTGTGGAAAACAGCAGTCGAGCCGATATCAAGATCCTTTTCGGCAAAGCGGTTCGTCGTCGCCGAAGAGAGCTAGACCTTTCTCAAGAAGTGCTGGCCGAAAGGGCTGGTATGAATCGAACCTACGTTTCGAGCGTCGAGCGAGGTGAGCGCAATCCGACCCTCGAATCGATTGACCACTTTGCCAGAGCCTTGGACATCACGGTCTCAAGGCTGTTTGTTGATTATGGAATTGAGGATGCGGATTAATCGGCACTGGTCTGCTATCAGGTGATAGATGGCTGAAAGCCCTGCCAGGAAAGCATGTTCGGGATTTCAAGGCTAATTCTCTATAACCCTTGTGCAGCAGTGGGTGTATGGATTTATCTCCTTTTAAGAGACCAGTGCCCAGTCTGTAGCCTCAAAGTCTGCGACCCATAAGCATTGGGTTGTGGAAAAAGAACTAGAGCACGACCTCAAAACCCGCTTCGGCAGGGCGATCCGCCGCCGCCGGAGAAAGTTAAATATTTCGCAGGAAGTCCTAGCCGAGCGGGCTGATCTGCACCAAACCTATGTGTTGGATATTGAGCAGGGCAGCCGTAACCCATCACTGGTGAACATTGTTCGGTAGTGGATTAACGTAAAGGATAAAGAAAAAATAAGGCATTGCCGTCGCATCTCTAGATTCTGAGGGAGTAGGATCCATGACAATCGAGATGACCTGTCCAACCTGTGGGTCTCATGACATCTCCAAGAACGGTACCACCCGGCGCGGTAAGCAAAACTACAAGTGCCGAGACTGCAACCGCCAATTTGTAGAGGATCCCCAGTGGAAGCCAAAAGACACAGATACCCAGGCTTTGGTCGATCTGCTGCTGTTAGAGAAGATTCCGTTAGCCGGTATCGCCAGAGCCACTGAGGTCTCTGATAGTTGGCTACAAGGCTATGCCAACGGTTGCTATGAAGCCGTGCCTAAAGCGGCAGAGGTTGTTCCCAAAGCCAAAGGTAAGCTGACCGTGCAGATGGATGAGCTCTGGTCCTTTGTCGGTAACAAAGGTAATAAGCAGTGGGTCTGGTTGGCGATAGATGCAGACACTCGAGAAATCATCGGTTGCCACATCGGTGACCGCTCTCGGGAATCGGCGATTGCCCTCTGGCAGTCCATTCCTGCGGTGTACCGGCAGTGTGCCAAGGTCTACACCGATTACTGGGAGGCCGACGTCAGCGTCATTCCAAGCAAACGACATGTTGCGGTTGGCAAAGAGAGCGGCTTGACCAGCTACATCGAACGCCTGAACAACACGCTGAGACAGCGGCACTGGACTGTTAACGGGTGATGAAATCCGAGAAGCCTTATCAGCCAAGCTTTTCAGGGGATTTTATCAAAAACAGCTCAAATCCTTGCACGCAAAGGCTTGTGGCCACTCATCACCTCTTTAGAGACCAGTGCCTGAGACAGCGGATCTCTCGGTTGGTGAGGAAGACGCTGTCCTTTTCCAAGAAGCTCGAGAATCACATCGGTGCGATCTGGATGTTCATCCATGACTACAATCGCCGAGTCAGAGAGAAGCTGGCAGCAAGGGAAGAGTCCGTCTTTCCCTCTGTCCTTTACTAAAATGCACTACCCATTGTTCAGCTAGAGATGGGTTTAGAGATCATGGTGGCGCGGCTGTTTATGGATTACAGGGATAGGAAAACTAAGATGTCTGAGCAAGGCAGATAAAGGCAATCAGCGGCTTGTCGTTAGTTTTTCACTCGTTTCGGCAATCGCCTTAACAAAAAGCTCTCTATCATTAGAATGCAGCTCTCTTGGAGTCGTTCTGAACAATAGGGCCCAGTTAGGCCCTTTAAGGTTGTCGAACAGGCCCATTCGCTTGCTGGGAGAAAGCGCTGGGATACCGGTTTCAGCATCAAGGTGATCGACGACAGTTTCTTTAACTCGGCAAGGAAAACTGGCCTGCTTCCAGATTGTGGTAAGTAGGTGAACGGAATTAAACGTAGCGATGGAAGTAAGCTGAAGAGCTCCCGGTCAAGGTTGTTCCAGCTATGTCAACACCTGCCTTGCGAGTTGAACTAAGCGCAGAGGAAGACCGCACTCTGCAAGACTTGCGCGTGGCGTCTGGAGTGCTTCAACGCACCAAAGACCGGGCTGAAGCGCTGAGGTTGAGCCATCGGGGATGGACGCCAGCCCACATAGCTGAGTATCTGGGCTGGCGAGTGGCCACGGTCCGCACGGCGATTCATCGGTGGCAGCAGGATGGACTGTACGGGTTATGGGATAGTCCTCGCCCAGGTCGTCCGCCGCAGGGTACGACAGCGGTGATGACCGCGTTGGCGCAGCACCGTCAATAGTCGTCAACTGGTGGAGCATCTGGCTGATGTCCACGGCATCAGCCTCAGTCGAGGCCACCTGAGGCGATTACTCCAAAAAAAGATATCGGTGGAAACGCACCCGCCACAGTCACCGTCGTCGCCAAGACCCCGTGCTGCAAGCCCGTAAACAGGCTGACTTGGACCTTCTACGACAAGCTGCTCGCGACGGCTATATTCGACTGAAGTACCTTGATGAGTCGGGCTTCGATAGGTGGAGTCCCGTCAGCTACAGTTGGTCGTTAATGGGCCCTCAAAAGTGCCAAGAGCAGACGGTGAAGCGCAGCCGCCGTCTGAGCATTCTAGGACTTTGGGAACCGGGACAGGAGATAAGCTATGGCTTAGTCGTCGGTAGTCTAACCAGTGCTAGTTACATTCGTTTCATGGATTGGCAAGCCACCCGCGCCCAACGGCTGTTTCACCGAACGGGTATCGCTACGGTGATTGTCCAAGATAACGTCTCAATTCATACCAGTAAGGCGGTCCAACAGCGGCTTCCCATCTGGCAGGCCCAAGGATTGGATGTCTTTCAACTGCCTCCGTACTGTTCGGAGATGAATCAGATTGAGACCGAATGGCATCAACTCAAAGCCCATGAGATTCGAGGCGAGATGTTTGAGGATACCTATGATCTAGCGATGGGCGTGATGGCTGGATTGAACCGCCGAGGTACCCAAGCAGGCTACACCCTCAAACGCTTCAACTTTGCCTCGAATCGTCAAGCTAACCCTAAAATCCTCACGACCTAACAGAACCACGTTTACTTAGAGCCACCTACTTATACTACAAGCGGTTTTGAGTAGGTGATGCACTTCAACCTTGAATTGGCCAATCAAATAGGATCGCTATATTTTTTAATTATATTTGTTAAGTAAAAAAAAGAAACGTTTACAAATCAGGACTTACGCAAAACAGCTGTGTAAAGTTGGCGCTATGAAAAGGCCATATAGAGACCAGCGCTAGGATTTGCCCAAAGCACTGTTAGAGTCTTTACTAATTAAAAACTCCATCAATCGCCCAGACTGCTACTAATTCCCAGTGCCGTAAAGCTAGGATTCAGCGTAACCATATTGGTTATGCACTATTAGTTTGGGGAAGGCTCAATCAACTGGCCGCCCAAACAGGCAACACCATTTACCAGTTTAAGCAGGGGCTATTAGATGATTACCTCTGTCAATAGCTCAAAGCGCCTTCCCTCAAAATGGTTTTAGCGTACGTTCTGAATATTACGGGCGCTTTGGTTTAATGAATTAGCCGGACAATGTAAGTTTTAGGCTATCAAGATAAATTTCTTGATTTCTTTAGAAAAACAA
>JAESGV010000137.1_pt1 | contig 92299 bp, 93 predicted proteins | sample 9269781 | NCBI WGS metagenome assembly JAESGV01 (sample SAMN15741586, study PRJNA653496) | algae metagenome | isolation source: Tildeniella torsiva UHER 1998/13D and co-occurring heterotrophs from... | place: Slovakia: Slovak Paradise National Park, Hrabusice, Kosice Region | collected 2000-01-01
TTTGCGCATGTCAAACCAAATGCCGTCACTACGGATCATATTAGACTAAAAGATCTTCTTACAGATCATTTCTTGTTTCCTTAATTGATATGACGTCAGGCAATCCCGGCAACGAACTTGAAGCAGGACAAGAAACGGCGAGAGCGCGATCCCCGCACGTACCGCAAACCGTCGCCCAAGACCCCGCCGGGATAAAAGCCGCGCCTGCGCGAGATCCGGGCAAAGACAATGAAGAACATCGGAGCTTTCAGCATAGCGGCGACCGCAGGGCGCGAAAGCGGGAATTCTCGTCACGTCAGGGCCCGAAGAAGGGAAGCCGCAGGAGCCTGCTTGGCTGGCTCACTGTCTTCGCAAACGAGCTCGCTGATCGGAATTGTTATTCCCTCGATCGGCGATCAGGTCTTCGCCGGCGTGTTGGCTGGCATAAATGAGGTCCTGACAATAAGGGATACACCGCATTTATCGGGGAAAGTTTCTTCGACCCAGCGAACGAGCTTCGCATCGTCCACATGATGCTAACGATGAAGCCGGCGGCCCTCATCTTGACAGGAGGTATTGCGCGCGACGAACGCACCAAGCGTCTCGTGCGCCGGTCTGGCGTAAGGGCCGTGCAGTTGTGGGATGGCGACAAACCGGACCTTGATGCCACAGTAGGCCTTTCGCATTTGAGCGCCGGCCGGTTGGCGGCCGAGAGCTTCATCAACGCCGGCCTGACCCGCTGTGCATACATCGGATCTCAACTATCTCAAGATCTCTGTGCGGCCTCAAGGCTTGAGGGGTACGGCAATTCTCTGGCGACACACGGCGCCAGCCTGGAATTGGTGACTGATCCGCAGCTGCCCCGCAGCACGGAGACCGGCTACTCATTAACAAAATCGCTCATCGCCAAAGGAGAAATGCCGCAGGCAATTCACTACCTCAACGATGCCATGGCGATCGGCGGCCTCCGCTACCTGTTCGAGGCGGCGGTGAGCGTTCCAAATAATGTCTCGGTAAATGGCTTCAATGGGACAGCGCTTTCGCATTCACTCACAACACGCTTGTCGACCATTGAGGTGCCATTACTGGAGATTGGCCGCAGAGCGGCATCCGCAGCACTAGCCGTATCCTTAGAAGGCCCGGTTGATCTGATCGAAATCAACCTAACTGAAGGCAATACCGTGCGCGCCAAACGAATGACCTGATGCCGACGCCTTTAACAGATTAGCTGACGGCGTCCTTTTAGCTGCCGAAAGAATTTAACATATTATTCGCGTTCTCGGTCGGGTCGATAATCGCGTAGTCGATCTACAAACATGCTTCTATGGAAATTTGCGTCCGGTCAGCATTGCGAAGAGCTGATGCCGGTTTCGAATGCCGCTCTGATACAGCATCAACATATTCTGCGCGTGTTTTTCTGCTTCAAGAGAAGTTATTTCCTTACCACCGGCACTACACACTTTTATCAGGACACTCTGGAGAAGTGCCAGATCGTCGGGTCTGAGTGACGCTTTAAGCGTTTGAGCAACTTCTTCAATCATCTGGCTGTCACAAGCAAGCAGGGGTCGGTGGACAGGTAGGAGTAACAAGATTTATCTAGCTATTTCCCGGTGGTAATTTGAGGTGGCTCGAAGAGTGGGCTCGGACGAACATCGGACCTACAACGTTGATGGAAGGCGCAGTCGCGGGTCAATAAAGACAGCAGCCCCGCTCCGGTCTGCATCCAGGCGCTACACGGTGCCGCCAAGCGATCCCTCCAGCGTCGCAAGCTCGTGCCCGCCAGCCATCAAATCCTGGAGCCGCTCTGCGGTGATATCCCCGCGCAAGGCCGTACCCAGTGTCTGGCCACGATTGAGCACGGTGAAGCGATCACCCACGGCCATGGCATGGCGCACATTGTGTGTGATGAACACGATCGCGATGCCTTGCTTTCGCACCTTGTCGATCGTTGCCAGCACGTTTGCGGTCTGGCGCACGCCGAGTGCCGAGGTTGGTTCATCGAGGATTAGAACCTTCGCCCCGAAATGCACGGCGCGGGCAATGGCAACCGTCTGGCGCTCGCCGCCCGACAGTGTACCCACCGCCTGGTTTGGGCCGCGCAGGCTGATGCCCATGGCGCCCATTTCATGCATGGTGATGCGGTTGGCATATTCATGGTCGAACAGTTTCAGGGGTCCGAACTTCCGGATCGGCTCGTTGCCCATGAAAAAGTTGCGGCTGACCGACATCAAAGGGATCATCGCCAGATCCTGGTAAACCGTGGCGATACCGGCCTTGATCGCATCGCGCGGATCGTCGAACTGCATCGGCTTACCTTCGAACAGGATTTCGCCGCTTGTCGGCTTGTGCACGCCGGACATGGTCTTGATGAAGGTCGACTTGCCGGCACCGTTATCGCCAAGAAGGCAGTGGCATTCGCCGGGGAAAATGTCGACCGAGACGCCGGCCAGCGCAATCACCGCACCGAAATGCTTCTCGATATCGCGCATCTGGATAAGCGGCGTGCGGGTCGTGGTGGGGATAGGGCTCATCTCAGCGCTCCCCTGTGATGATGCGACGGATATAGGTGTTGAGAATGACGGCAAACAGCAGGATGACGCCGAGGAACACCCGGAACAGGCTGCTTTCGACCCCAGCAAAGAACAGCCCCTGCTGGACGACGCCGAATATCAGCGCGCCGAGGGCTGCCCCGATGACCGAGCCGTAACCGCCCGTCAGCAGCGCACCGCCGATGACGACGGCGATGATGGCCTCGAATTCCTTGAGCAGGCCACGATCGGCCCCGGCGGAGCCGAACTCGAAAACCTGGCAGGCGGCAAAGACTGTGGCACAGAAGGCCGTGAACATGAACATCAGGATCTTCACCCGGTTGACCGGCACGCCGACATAACGTGCAGCCTGGGCATCGCCACCGGCGGCGAAGATCCAGTTGCCGAAGCGAGTACGAGTCAGGACGTAATGACCGACGGCGACGAGGGCAAGCGCCCAGACGATCAGCATCGGCAGGCCGTCGACAACAGGCTGGCCCTTGAGATTGCCGCGCTCGAAAACGGCCAGCAGACCAAGCTCGCCGAGCCAGGTGAACAACGGCTGGCCGATCTTGCCGCCGAAAGCGGGGGCAAGCCAGTCGCCCTCGGCCGCCTCGCGAATGCCGCCGATGATGGTCTTGCGTTCGAGCGTCTGCGGCAGGAAGATGGTGAAACCGCGCAGGATGAAGAGGGTAGCAAGCGTCACGATGAAGCTCGGCAGGCCGGTGCGCACGACGATGTAGCCGTTGAGCGCACCCAGCGCCACGCAGATGATGAACGTCAGCAGGATGGCGAACCAGACCGGCCAGCCGAGCGTGACGCTGAAAATCGCGATCAGCATGCCGGCAAAGCCAATCATCGAGCCGACGGAGAGATCGAATTCGCCGGCGATCATCAGCAGGCAGGCGCCGACGGCGATGATCATGAACTGGGCCGAGACAATGGACCAGTTCAGAACGCCCTGGGCATTGAACATGCCGCTGTCATAAGCAAACAGGGCGAAAAAGGCGAAGACCGCCACCGTCCCGACCATGCTGCCCAGTTCCGGCCGGATCAGGCTGCGCCTGAAGGCCGACATCGTTTTGACGCGCTCGTCGGTGTGCGCATTGCTACTCATGAGCCAGTCCCATCATGTGCTGGGCAGGCAGGCCTCCGCGTGGGGCTTGCTGCATGATAGAGCGGCGAAGGTCATTCCTTCGCCGCCTTGACGTTTGATCAGCGGTATTCGCCCGCAAACTCTTCGACCTTTGACAGGGCTTCCTTGGTGACGAAGCCCGGGCCGGAGTTGATGTTGTTGCCCGGCAGCACGCCGTAGCGATCATAGTTGGTCAGGATCACAACTGGCAGATAGGCCTGCAGGAAGGGCTGCTGGTCGATGCCCCACTTGATGGTACCGTCCTTGATGGCCTTGACGATTTCGGTGCCCAGATCGAAGGTGCCGAAATAGAGCGAGCCGGCCGTGCCCATTTCCTGCAATGCCTGGATGGTCGGGTCTGCCGATGTCGGCCCCAGCGTCAGAACGGCCTGGGTATCCGGGTTTGCCGTCAGGTAGGCTTTCACGCGGTTCTTGATCTCGGCCGGGTCCTGGCCGGCATCGATCATGCTGTCGCCCAGCTCGATGCCGAGACCATCGGCAAAACCGCGGCAGCGGTCGGCAACAACTGTGTTCGAGATGACATGGTTGACGCAGACGAAGGACTTGATCCCGTCGCCCTTGGCGCGCATGCCCGCAGCCAGACCGGCATCATATTCCGGCTGGCCGACGAACATCAGCGCGCCCACTTCGCGGGTCTGCTCCGGCGTGCCAGAATTCATGATGATGACGTCGATGCCCTGGTCGACGGCGGCCCGGATCGGGCCCGAGAGAACGTCAAAATCGGCGAGCGTGGTAATGATGCCGTCGGGGTTGGATGCAGCTGCCTGCTCGATGATGCGGGCCATGTCGGCCAAGTCTCCGGTCGGCGGATTGCGATACTCTACAGTCACGCCCATCTGCTTGCCGGCAAGCGCGATGCCGTTCTTGATGGTGTTCCACCAGCTGTCGCTATCGGGCGCATGGCTGACGAGGATGTAGCGCTCGCCCTCCGCGGAAGCGGCTCCTGCGATCACGAAGGGTGCCGCCACCAGGGTGACGGCCAGTGCGAATGTTTTTGCCAGTTTAGTCATTGTTTCCTCCCAGAGAATGACGGATGCAGCGCGAGGGCGTTGCCGCGCCTGACGATCAGACTACACCAAAGTGGACTGTTTGCAACCGGTTGCAACATCAGCCTTGTCAATACATGCTGCGCTTCGAGCGTTCCTGCGCTAGAAAGACAGTTCTAAGAGGATTAAATCATGCCGCCGACACTGAAGGATGTTGCAGAAAAAGCCGGCGTGTCGCGTTCCGCCGTGTCGCGCACCTTCACGGAAGGCGCATCGGTTTCGCCCAGGACCCGCAAGAAGGTGGAGAAGGCAGCGGCCGAGCTCGGTTACAGCCCCAACGCGCTTGCCTCAAGCCTCACCACCGGTCGGACCAAGCTCATTGGACTGGTGTCGAACAACTTCCACAATCCCATTTTTCTCGAAGTATTCGACCTCTTCACCCGCGGCCTACAGGAGCGGGGCCTGCGGCCACTGCTCGTCAATCTCTCGCATGAGATCGATCCGGCCAGTTCGGTCCGCATGTTGCGGCAATATTCCGTCGATGGCGTTCTGGTTGCCTCTTCGACGCTGCCGCCGGGCTTTGCGCTCGCCTTCCGCGATGCCGGCATGCCGGTGGTGCACAGCTTCGGCCGGTATTCTTCCTCGACGCAGGTGCATGTGGTCGGGATCGATAATGTGGAAGCGGGGCGCATGGCGGCGCGGGAATTGCTGGCGCGCGGCTATCGCCGTATCGGCTTTCTCGGCGGACCGGAGGCGGCCACCTCGACCCAGGACCGACTGAAGGGCTTCAGCGAGGAATTGGCAAGCCACCCGCTGGTGAACCTCAGGACATCGTTTGCCGATGCTTACAGTTTCGAGGCAGGACGCCGCGAGATGCAACGCCTGCTGCAGTCCAAGCCTGCCGAAGCCTATTTCTGCGGTGACGACGTGTTGTCGATCGGAGCCCTCAGCGCGGTTCACGAAGCCGGGCTGAGGGTACCGGAAGATCTCGGGATCATGGGCCTCAACGACATGGAGATCGCCGGTTGGGCCAATATCAACCTGACGACGATCCGCCAGCCGGTGCGCCAGATTATCGGATCGTCAATTGAACTGATCGTGGCAATGCTGGACGAGCCTGAACGCTATCCGGAGGCCCGGCTGTTTCCCTGCACCTTCGTCGAACGCGGTACGCTCAGGCCACGCGCATAGCGGACTGCCACGAAGCGCATCGTAAACCTGCTATAATTGACCGGCCGGGCAGCGATCGCGACCCGGCCGGACCGATTCAGCGGAACATCGGCGGGCGCGCATCCATCCATGCGCCCATCTGCTTGCCGCTTTCGGCAACCGCAAAGACCGCGGCCATCGAGCGCAATCCGTCCTCGGCGCGCGGGTAGAGATCGGCGGCCGGTTCCATTGTCCGTGCGTCCTTGCCGGCGCGGATCGCCTCGGCGAGGTCGGAATAGATGTTGGCGAAGGCCAGCGGCATGCCTTCGGCATGACCGACTGTCACGCGGCTGCTGCGATCGGCCTCGGGCGACAGATTGCCTTCGCCGCGCTCGATAATCTGGAGGCGCTGGCCGAGTGGCATCCAGTAGAGCTGGTTCGGTTGCTCTTGCGCCCAACGCAGCCCGCCCTTTTCACCAAACACCTGCAGCGTCAACCCGTGCTGGCGGCCAATCGCGATGGACGAGGTCCAGAGCCGCCCGACCGTGCCGCCGCTCATGCGGAAATTGACCATGGCATCGTCTTCCAGAACGCGGCTTTCGATGCAGGAGACCGTATCGGCAGACAGGCATTCCACCTCCTGCCCTGTGACAAAGCTCGCCATGTGCATGGCATGAATGCCGCAATCGGCAAACTGCGCCGAGACGCCAGCCTGGGCGGGGTCATACCGCCAGCGCACCCGAGGGTTCTCGGCATCGGCCGCATCGGCGTGGTGACCATGGGCGAACTCGGCCTTCACGAGGCGGATACGTCCGAGATCACCCCGGGCGACCATGGCCCGCATGTGACGAACCAGCGAATAGCCGGTATAGCCGTAATTGACCGCGCAGATCCGCCCGCTCGCCCGGGCGATCTTCACGATCTCCTCGCCTTCCTCGACGGTCATGGTCATCGGCTTTTCGCACAACACATGAAAACCATGCTCCAGAAAGGCCTTGGTGATCTCGAAATGCGTGGCGTTCGGCGTGGCGACGGTGACGAGATCGACGCGATCGGCACGATCCTTCTCGCCGGCAAGCATCTCCTTCCAGTCACCATAGGCCCGCTCCGGCACAATGCCGAGACTTTCGGCAAAGGCGCGCCCCTCGTCGGCGCGGTGGTCAAGTGCGCCTGCGACAAACTCGAACTGCCCGTCCAGCCCTGCGCCCAGTCGATGCGCCGGTCCGATCTGGCTGCCCTCACCGCCGCCGATCATTCCCCAATTCAGTTTCGCCATTATGCCCGTTCCTAGTTGAAGCCGATCGATTCAAGATATTCACGATTGAGTCGGGCGTCATCGACGGGGCGCACATCGAGCGTCGGATCGCAATCCTGCTCGACAGTGCACCAGCCGTTGAACCCGGCATCGAGCAGCACCTGGCGCACAGCCGGAAAATCGACGTCGCCCTGCCCGAGGTTGCAGAAGATGCCCTGGCCGCAGGCCTCGTAGAAGCCGGTGCGGTTTTCGATGGCGCGAGCCTTCACCTGCGGATCGATATCCTTGAAATGCATATAGGAAATCCGGTCGATATGCCGTTTCATGAAGGCCACGGGATCAAAGCCCGCATAGGAATGATGGCCGGTATCGAAGCAGATCTTCAGCACGCCTTCGTCGACCTCATCGAGAAGCCGTTCCAGTTCGGGTTCGAAATCCACGAAGCCTGCCGCATGCGCATGGATGCCGACGGTCAGGCCGTATTCCTCGGCCCCGATGCGGGCTGATGTGGCGATGCGATCGCGAAAGGAAGCCCATTCGGCTGCATCCATCTGCTCGGCCTCGCGGGCACGGCCGGCGGTGGGCGCCCGGCGCGGGCTGATGCTGTCGATCAGCACCAGGTGGCGTGCGCCATGTGCGACAAGCGCCTTGCAGGTGCGATGGGTAGCATCGAGAACATCGTCCCACGCCGCCGGATCATGATAGGCGCGGAACACCACGCCGCCGATCAGCTGCAGGTCGAGTTCCGCCAGGGCCGGACCTAGGATAGCCGGATCTTCCGGCATGAAGCCGACCGGGCCGAGTTCGATGCCCTTGTAGCCGGCAGCCGCGCAGTCCGCGAGCACGGATTGCCAGGTCGGGTTGCGCGGATCGGAGGCGAATTCCACACCCCAGGAGCAGGGCGCGTTGCCGATACGAATGGACATATGCGGTGAAACCTTTCTTTGGATCAAGCCTTGCCGACATCCTGCCAGCGTTTCGCGTCCGAGGAGACCCAGGCTGCCTCGACTACCTCCAGCACGGCAAGGCCGTCGCGAAAGGTCGGCCAGATGGACTGGCCGGTATCGATGGCCTGCAGGAAATCACGGGCCTCGATGATGATCTGGTCCTGGTAGCCTGTGCCGTGGCCGGGGCCGAGGCAGAAGGACTTGTAGTCGGGATGGGCGGGGCCGGTCAGGATCTTGACATAGCCGCGCGTCGCTTCCGGCCCTTCCGCCCTGTAGAGCCAGAGCGCGTTCTGGTCTTCCTGGTCGAAGCGGATCGCACCCTTCGTGCCGGTGATTTCATAGGCGTAACCCATCTTGCGACCGGTCGCGATACGGCTGAAATGCAATTGTCCCATGGCGCCATTATCGAAACGGCACATCATCTGGGCCTGGTCGTCATTGCTCACGGTGCCGCCCGGGCGTGTGCCATGCACGGTCTCGATTTCGGCGATCAGGCACGTAATCGGCCCGACCAGTGCGAGCGCCGCGTTGATCATGTGGGGCGCGAGGTCGCCCATCGTGCCATTGGCCCGGCCTGTCGTGCGCCAGGTGGCGGGTGCCTGCGGATCGGCGTAGAAATCCTCCGTATGCTCGCCGCGGAACCAGGTGATGGCGCCGATTTCGTCGGCAGCGATCAGCTGCCGGGCAAATTGGCTGGCGGGGGTGCGGATGTAATTGTAGCCGACCATGTTGACGGCACCTGAGCTTTGCGCAGCCGCAACCATGGCTCTCGCATCCGCAAGGCTTGCGCCCATGGGTTTTTCGCAAAAGACGGGTTTGCCGCGTGAAAAGGCTGCCTCGGTGATCGCGCGATGGTGCGACTGGGGGGTGGCAATGACAATGGCCTCGACCTTCGGATCGGCCACGAGTTCGCGCCAGTCCGCTGTGGCGCGGGCAAAGCCGAAGGCCTGGCGATAGGCCTCGGCCGAAGCGGGCGTACTGGCGCAGATCATCTCCAGCCGCGGACGTAGGCGCGTGTCAAACACCGCTCCCACCGATGCCATGGCGACCGAGTGCGCCTTGCCCATATAGCCGCCCCCCACAATGCCGATCCCAATCTTTGTCACTTCGCACCGCCTCGTTTAAAATCTATTTGCAACCGGTTGCAAATTTTGTATCGTCAGATCAGGTTTTGCACAAGATGGTATTGTGCGGAGCCTGAAGATTATGCGCCATGCAAGGAACAGGCTCGCCATGACTGAAGGCACGATCCGGCTGACAACAGCACAGGCGATCATCCGCTATCTTGCGGCACAGTTCATTGAGATCGACGGGCAGGAACATCGCCTGTGCGGCGGCGGCTTCGGCATTTTCGGCCATGGGAATGTGACCTGTCTCGGCGAGGCGCTTTATCCGCTGCAGGCCGAACTGCCCCTTTATCGCGGCCAGAACGAGCAGAGCATGGGCTTTGCCGCCGCCGCTTATGCCAAGCAATGGCTACGACAGCGCTTCATGTTCTGTACGGCCAGCGCCGGGCCGGGCACCGCCAACCTGCTGACCAGCGCAGCACTCGCCCATGCCAATCGCCTGCCGGTGCTGCTTCTGTGCGGCGATACCTTCCTCACCCGCCTGCCGGACCCGGTGCTGCAGCAGATGGAGCACTACGGCGATCCGAGCCTCGGCCTCAACGATGCGTTCAAATCCGTCAGCCGCTACTGGGACCGGATTACCCATCCGGCGCAGGTGTTGCAGAGCCTGCCGGCAGCGATTGCCACGCTGATCGATCCGGCCGATTGCGGCCCGGCCTTTCTCGGCCTGCCGCAGGATGTCCAGGGATGGGCCTATGACTATCCGGAGGCCTTTTTCGAAAGGCGCATCAACCGGATCCGCCGGCAGATGCCGGATGCGGTGGAACTGGCCGAAGCTGCCCGGCTGCTGCGGTCGGCGCAACGGCCCGTCATCATCGCCGGCGGCGGCGTGCAATATTCACGTGCGGTCACCGAGTTGACGCGCTTTGCCGAGGCCCATGCCATTCCTGTCATTGAGACCATCGCTGGCCGTGCCAATCTGCTGGCGACGCATCCGCTCAATATCGGCCCTGTCGGCGTGACCGGGTCAAACAGTGCCAACCAGGTGGCGGAAGAAGCCGATGTAATCCTGTCCGTCGGCTGCCGGCTGCAGGATTTCACCACCGGCTCCTGGACGGCTTTTTCCAAGACGGCCCGGCTGATCTCTCTGAATGTTGCCCGGCATGATGCGGGCAAGCATCGTGCCCTGCCGGTCGTCGGCGATGCAAAGCTGGGGCTTGAAGCGCTTTCCTCGGCGCTGGACGGCTATAGATCCCCAGAGGAATGGACCGCGTCATCCAGGGAGGCCCGGAGGCGGTGGGACGTTTACGTCTCGGGCAATGTGACCGCCGGCAACCGGCCCAATTCCTATGCGCAGGCGATCGGCGTGGTGAATGCGTTGTGCGACCCGCGCGACCGCATCGTCGCTGCGGCCGGCGGCCTGCCGGCGGAGGTGACCGCGAACTGGCGCACGCTCGGGATCGGCACTGTCGATGTCGAATTCGGCTTCAGCTGCATGGGCTACGAGATCGCCGGCGGCTGGGGTGCACGCATCGCCCAATGCGAGCGCGAGCCAAACCACGATACGATCGTCTTCACCGGAGACGGCTCCTACCTGCTGATGAATTCTGACATCTATTCCTCGGTGCTGACGGGCAAGAAGCTGATCATCCTGGTGCTGGACAATGGCGGCTTTGCCGTCATCAACAAGCTGCAGAACAATACGGGCCAGCCGAGCTTCAACAACCTGTTGGTCGATTGCCCGACGGTTGCCAAACCCTTCCGGGTGGATTTCGAGGCTCACGCCCGGGCCATGGGGGCGATTGCCGAAACGGTTGCCGATCCGGCAGAGCTCGCCGAGGCCTTCAAGCGGGCCAAGGCGGCCGAACGGACGAGCGTGATCTGCATGACGGTCGATGCCTATGAAGGCTGGACGACCGAGGGCCATACCTGGTGGGAAGTCGGCACGTCGGCAATCTCCGAGAACCCGGACGTGACGCGTGCCCATGAGGACTGGGAATCCTCCCGTCACAAGCAGCGGCAGGGCATCTGACATGGACCTGTCGGGCAACAGTTTCCTCGTCATCGGCCGTGCCGGCATGGATCTCTACGCCGATCCGCCCGGCACGAGGAGCATGGATGCGATGCAGTTTTCCGCGAGCCTCGGCGGTTCGTCGGCCAATATTGCCGTGGCGCTTGCCCGGCATGGCGGCTCCTGCAGCCTTGTCACCTGCGTCTCCGACGATGCGGTGGGGCGCTTCTGCCTGAACCAGCTCGATCGTTACGGCATCGATTGCCGCCATGTGCGGGCCGTCGGCGGCGAGGCGCGCAATTCGCTGGCGGTGGTGGAAACACGGATCGAGGATCACCAGTCGGTCATATACCGCAATGGCGCTGCCGACTTCGAGATGTCAGAGGCGGATGTCGTGGGCATTGACTATGCCGCCTTTTCCGCACTGATCACCACCGGCACGGTACTCGCCGCCGAACCGTCCCGCGGCGCCGCCTTTCGCAGCTTCGAACTGGCGCACGCTGCCGGCCTGCCGCTGATCTTCGATGTCGACTACCGTCCCTACAGCTGGTCGTCGCCTGAGGTCGCCGAGCAGACCTATTCGCGCGCCGCTGCACAATGCGACGTGATCGTCGGCAATGATGTCGAATTCGGCTTCATGGCCGGCGACTATTCGAAGGGTCTCGACAAGGCCCGCAGCCTTGCGCGCGACGGTGCAGGCATTGTGATCTACAAGATGGGCGAAGGCGGAGCGATCACCATCACGCCCATGGAGGAGATCCGCAGCGGCGTTTTTCCTGTCAGGGCTATCAAGCCGACGGGAGCCGGAGACAGTTTTCTCGGCGGACTCGTTGCCGCACTTGCCGCGGGCTTCAGCTTGCGCGATGCCGTGCTCCGAGGCTCGGCCTGTGCCGCCATCGTGGTCAGCCGCGTGGGCTGCGCCCCTGCCATGCCGACCACCGCCGAGCTGGAACAGTTCCTCGCCACCCATCCCGGCCCCAACGAGGTCTGAAAGGACGCGCGCATGCACATCGCCCCCTTCGACAACCAGAACAGGCCGATTGTCGATATCGACGATCCGACCGTTCCGCTCAACTATTTCAACATCGTCAAGATGAAGAAGGGCGAAAGCTTCCACTACCAGGTACCGGGCTTCGAAACGGGCATCGTTCCGGCAACGGGGTCGGTCGACATTTCGGTCGAAGGGGTTTCGTTCACCGCAATCGGTAGGCGCGGCGCCGACGTCTGGGACGGCGAGCCGGAAGGGGTCTACATTCCCTCGGGGGCAAACGTGACGATCACCTGTGTCTCCGACTCGACCGAAACTTTCATTGCCGGCGCACGCTACGACAAGGTCCTCGATCCGTTCGAAGTGCGCGCCGCCGATATCGACATGGTGCAGTATGGGTCCGACGGCACCAAGACCCATCGCAAGATCAAGCATATACTGGGAACGAAATACAATGGCCGCGTTGGGCGGCTGCTGGTCAGCGAGTTGTTCACAGTCGGTCAGGGCGGTTGGTCCGGCTTTCCGAGCCACAAACATGACACGGATCGTCTCCCGCTGGAGACTCGCCACGACGAGACCTACAATTTCCGCTTCCGCCCGGATCATGGATCGGGCCTGCAGATGTTGCAGCGCGAGGATGGAAAGCCCGGCGATGCCTATCACATCGTCGACGGGTCCACGATCTGCCTTGACCATGGCTACCATCCCTGCTGCGTACTGCCGGGCTACGAGATGTATTACTTCACAATCCTCGCCGGTCTCAGCCAGCGCAGTCTGGTGCAGTATTTCCAGCCAAGCCATGCGGCCCAGCTGGAAACCATTCCCGGCATCAAAGACATGATTGCGAAGTTCAAATGAGCCTTGTGACGCTGGCCGACGTTCTACAGCCTGCCCTCAGACACGGATATGCAGTGGCCGGCCTGGTAGCGCTCGGCTGGGAAGACATGCGAGCCTTCGTGGCGGCAGCCGAAGCCGAACAGTGCCCAGTGATCCTGCAGGCCGGGCCCGGTTGCCGCGCCCATACGCCGCTGCCCGTTCTTGGCGCGATGTTCCGGCATCTGGCAGAATCGGCCGGAGTACCGGTCGTCGCCCATCTCGATCACGGGTACTCGCTCGAAGAATGCCGGCAGGCTATAGATTGCGGCTTCACTTCGCTGATGTTCGACGGATCGCGCATGCCGCTCAACCAGAACATCGACGAGACCGCCGCGATTGCAGAACTGGCCCATGCGGCGGGACTGTCCTGCGAGGGCGAGATCGGTTTTGTTGGCTATGCCGGCGGTGAGGGATCGGCGGGCACCGATCCGCAAGAGGCGGCGCGCTTTGCCTGCGAGACGGGTGTCGATGCCATGGCGATATCGGTCGGCAATGTACACCTGCAACAGACAAGAATTAGCGGCGGTGTGGACGTGACGCGCATCCGCGCCATCGAGGCGGTGACACAGGTGCCGTTGGTCATCCATGGCGGATCAGGCGTGCCGATTGAGCAGCGCATCGCCCTGTCGCGCCACTCCAACATCTGCAAGTTCAACATCGGCACCGAATTGAGGATGGTCTTTGGAAAAGCGCTACGCGAGGCCGTCAATCGTGACCTGGACCGCTTCGATCGTATCGCGATCCTGCAGGACACCCATGAGCCGCTGGTCGCAGCCACCCGCAGCATCCTGCGCGCATTTAAAGCGAATTGCTGTTGAAGGAGGTTAATGCACCGATTGATGCAGAGCCGGATTTGCCGGAGGCAATTGCGGTAGCCTCCGCCTTGAAGCAACTCGAACCGCCGACCTCTATATTGCAACATACTCTATTGCGTTACCCTGCGTGCCTTTCCTCAGGCGCGCCATGGGTCCACGAGGATAACGCCGGTTCCCTCGAAGTCCTTGATGTTGCGGGTAACGACCACTAGCCCTTGCACAGCTGCCGTGGCCGCGATGAGTGCATCAGCTTCATTTCGGCGATCCGGAATGTGCAAATGGGCACACCGCGTCGCGATTGCTTCATCGATAGCAATGATCCGTTGAGCAAACTCGGTGCGAACTCGGCTATCCATCCAGGTTCGTAAGCGAGCGCCCTGCTCAACGTCACGCCGTTGGATGCTGAGTATCCCTCGCTCAAGCTCCAGGACCGTTATAGCAGAAATGTACAAATCACGGGAATCCTGCCCGCTTAGCCAAGCTGTCACGTTCAGATCAGCTTTACCGTCACCAACCTTGCGAAGCTCAGAGACAACGTTCGTGTCGAGCAGATACTTCAAGACAGATCAACTTCTCGAATTGCAATGACCGATCGAGGCGGATCAAAATCGATATCCGACAATCCAGGCATTGAAAGCGCATCGACAATGTTGTGACGCTTGCCTGTGAGACGCTCAAACTCACCATATGTCATCAACACGTGCGAAGGTCTGCCTCGATCAGTGATAACGACAGGTCCCGCTTCAGCAGCTTTTTTTGCTCTGCCAACATCATGGTTCAATTCGCGGCTGGTCAAGCTGATGATGGCCATATGCGCCTCCCATGTAGCAACGTGCCTACACATAGCGCCTTTGATCGCCTTGCGCAATGTCCGCTTGTGTGTCTGGCATAGCACGGCTTGGCTTCTTCTTCATATCGGAGCTTTCAGCATTGCGGCGACCGAAGGGCGCGAAAGCGGGAATTCTCATCACGTCAGAGCCGGGAAAAGCGAAGCCGCAAGAGCGTGAGTGGAGCGACCCACCGGGTCAGGCGGGACCGACTTCGCCCGGCCATGGCGTTCTGCATGAAGGCGGCATTGTAAGCTCGCTGGCGCCAGTCGCGAATCTCGCTGCCCTCACCTGCCCGGCCGCCCCAACGTCCTGGCAATATCAATGATGTCATCGCGAGTCGCCGTCGGATCATCCTTGCTCCAGGCGACACCCAGCCCAATCTTCAGATCGATACCCGTCACCTTCTTCAGCACGACGTCTCTGCCCGGCAGATCCCCCGTCCACTCCGGGGCAAAGCCAACTCCGAGGCCTGAGGATACGAGCGAGATCAGCGAGAAGGTGTCGTCGCAGGTATAGGCGACATTGTCATTCAGCCCGTGCTCCGCGAAGGTCTCAGCGAAATAGCGCTCCGTGTAGGAGAGGTTCTGCCGCTTGAATGCGATGATCTTCTCGGCCTTCAGATCGATCGTCACCTCTTGTCTCGATGCAAGCGGATTGCCCATCGGTACCGCCAGCAGATAACGCTCATGCGCAATGGAGAAGAAGCGCAAGGACCCGATGTTTTCGACGGGGCGGATGAAGCCAAGATTGAGTTTGCCGCATTCTAGCTGGCGGATAATGTCAGCCGTCGAGCCATTGGAGACATGCAGGCGGATATCAGGAAACTTCCGTCCGATCCTTGCGAGAAACGCCGGCAGCACACCCGTGGTTGCCGGATAGATCGTGCCGATCCTGATCTCCCGCATTGTCCTGCCTCCAGCCGCCCGAGCCATCTCGGCGGAAAGATCCAGTTCCCCCAGCATCCGGACACAGCGATCATAGAACACCTCCCCTGCCCGCGTCAGCTCCACTTTGCGGGTGGAGCGCGTCAAGAGCTGCACGCCTAGCCTCTTTTCCAGCGCCTGGACCTGCGTGCTCAGCGCTGGCTGAGCGATATTCACCCGCATGGCGGCACGACCGAAGTGCAGCTCCTCAGCCACGGCGACAAAGTAGGAGAGTTGGCGGAGTTCCATAAATGCTATCCCGAACTGCATGCGCGATACTGCCGCAAACAGCGGAAGCACGCGTCGTTTTGTAGAGAATACTCCGTAGCCGAATACTCTACAAACGATTTTCGTGAGCCATGGGAATTCGTGAACTGTTCGCCAAAAATCTGCGGAAATCGCGGCAGGCAAAAGGCCTGTCGCAGGAAGAACTAGCACACCTAGCGAACATCGATCGAACCTATGTCAGTTCCCTCGAGCGCGCTGTTTACAGTCCAAGTATCGAGGTTCTGGAGAAGCTGGCCCACGCGCTTGGGGTTCGGCCTGAGGATCTCATCAAATGACTGCGCATTTATTGCGCAACTCAAACCTACTGTGCGCGAGCGCAGGGAAATGAGGTAACCGCCTTCAAAGAGATACCAACCTTTGGCGTATGTTACCATCGGCTGCGCCTCTGATTTAACAGCTTCAGCGCCATGTCAAAGCTGGTTAGAAACGCGTGCTTAACAGCCAGCTAGAAACGCGACACTGGCGCTGCCGATCAGCCCCGATCTGAGCGGCAGACCCGCTTGCAAGATCAGATCGGGGCGGGTGGGGCGCACCTCTTCGGCTTTAGCTTTGAGCCCGGCTAACGTCATTCTGCGGCTTCCATGCGCGCCAATGCCGTTCTCGGCGAGAGACCCCGATGCCGGCCTCGGTCATCCATTGCCGCAGCGTCTCCTTGGATACCGAGATCCGATGGAGCTCGATCAGCTTCTCGCGTGCCAGCGTCGGACCAAAATCCAGATAGCGTTCGCGGATCAGGTCCAGCGCCGCATTGCGAAACTCCTCGCTATGGCGCCGGTCGGTTACTGGGTCGAGATCGCTTCTTCGACACAAAGCCGGCTGGACCATCAAGGTCGTAGGACCGCAGCAGCCGATGCAACTGACTTCGACTGAGGTCGAGCAACTCGGCTGCCTGGGCAACGCCAAGCCGCTTATCACGGATCTTTTGAATGACTTCGAGGCGATGCAATTCTTTCTGCGACATGGTGATCAAAAAGGACATGACGACTCCGACCGCTCATGGTCTCGACCAAGCTCAAAGTCGTCATCCTTGCTCCCGACGTTGGTATTGACCAGTGCATCAAGAGGCGAGACTGTCGCGTCTCTAACTGGCCCAACTTTCGCATTACTAAATCTCCCCTACACGCCAGTGCGCCGCAAGCAGATTTATGGAACTTTGGTTCTAAAAAACTGCTTTTGACGATGAGTGACGCTACCCGCACCACTCATCTTGTTCGGGTTACTTTCCAGCTGCCTGCGCAGAATAGATATAACTGTCATAGCTGTATTCTGCGACACGGAACCATTCGAAGCTTTCATCGCGAAATTTCTTCCAACTTGGATAGATCTTCGCCCAGGCAGGGTGAGCGGCACTGTATTCGGCGTAGAGCTCCATACTCGCTTTGTACGCGGCGTCCATGACATCTCGCGGCATGGGTCGAAGGTTTACCCCCTTGCCAACGAGCGAACGGATTGCCGCCGTGTTCTTAACATCGTAGAGCGCTTGCATGTTGATGTTGGCTGCTTTGCAGGCAGCCTCGAGAGCGGCCTTGTAGGACTCCGGGAGGGCGTCATATTTCGCCTTGTTTATGAAGAAATGGATCGTCAGACCGCCTTCCCAGTACGCGGGATAATAGTAGTAAGGAGCGATTTGGTAGAAGCCTAGCCGCTCATCATCGTAGGGCCCGACCCATTCCGCTGCATCAATAGTGCCCCGCTCCAGTGCAGGATAAATGTCGCCTCCAGGGATTTGCTGTGGGACCACGCCCAACCTGGACATAACTTCGCCGGCAACGCCCGCGATGCGCATCTTGATACCCTGTAGATCTGCAAGCGTATTGATTTCGTTCCGGAACCACCCACCCATCTGTGCGCCGGTAGCGCCGCCCGGCTTGGCCACGATGCCGTATTCCGAAAGGAACTCATCGTAGAGCTCGTTTCCACCGCCGTGATAAAGCCACGCATTTTGTTGACGGGCGTTGAGACCGAACGGAATAGTCGAGCCGATTGCAAAGGTCGGATTCTTACCGGTGAAGTAGTATCCACAGGTATGCGCGATCTCCACTGTATCACTTTCCAATGCATCGATCGCCTGCGCTCCCGGGACCAGCTCCCCTGCCTGGAACACCTGGATCTGGAATTTGCCGTCGGTGATCTTTGAAAGGGTCTCCGCCATCACCACGGCGCCGCCGTAGATTGTATCCAAACTGTTCGGGAAGCCAGACGTCAGACGCCACTTTATGGTGGGTAAATCCTGTGCGATTGCGGGTGCGGCAAGGGGCAGGCTGGCAGCTACAGCAGCGCCACCAAGTGCGCCTTTCGTCAAAAAATTACGGCGATTGAGAATTTCAGTCATCATTTCCTCCTAAGGCAACAGATGTTGTCGGCTAGCACAGGTGGTGCGAGACGGTTCGAACGAGATGGTTATCAGTTGGATTGAGACGGCTGACCAAAGCTTGGCAGTGGAGAGCCAAACTCGGGCGTCGCCGTTGGCAAGGGCGGCTGCTCTCGATTGCCATCAGTTTTAGCAGCTCCAAAGGGAGGCGTGGGAGTCCCAAAGGGGTTCTCCCCTCCAGAGCCTGGCATTGGCACATTCAGCTTAATTTCAGCTGGATCCACGGCAGCAGATCCCGACTTATAGTGAGTGACAAGACCCGGGAAGATCAGCACGATCGCCACCATGAACAACTGGATTGCCAGGAACGGCAACGCACCCATATAAATTTGTCCGGAGGTTACGGGCTGAATGGTCGCTCCAGTAACCTTATCCTTGTAGGCCCTGGCAGGTGCAACAGAGCGCAGGTAGAACAGCGAGAACCCGAACGGTGGATGCATGAACGAAGTCTGCATATTGATCGCGAGCATTACGCCGAACCAGATAAGGTCGATGCCCAGCGCGTCGGCGACTGGCGCCAGCAGCGGTATTATAATGAAAGCGAGTTCGAAGTAATCGAGGAAGAAGGCCAGAAAAAACACCAGCAGGTTTGCGACGATGAGGAAGCCGATCTCACCACCAGGTATCGAGGTCATCAGGTGCTCAACCCAGATGTGGCCGTCGACGCCGTAGAAGGTGAGAGAGAACACGCGTGCTCCTAGCAGGATGAAGATCACGAAGGATGATAGCTTGGCCGTCGCGTACAGCGCTGACTTCATCATGGGCATATTCAGGCGGCGGTTCCCGGCCGCGAGCATCAGCGCACCTACTGCCCCCATCGCGCCGCCTTCGGTCGGCGTTGCCAGACCGATAAATATGGTGCCGAGGACGAGGAAGATCAGCACGAGCGGTGGCACAAGCGACGTGATGACTTTACGAGCCATTTTCCAGCCACGCAGTGTGCGGGCCTGTGGAGGCAGCGCTGGAACACTTGCCGGATAAATAAACGACATCAAAATGATGTAACCGGCATAGATCGCAACGAGCATCAGACCGGGCACTAGTGCGCCTTGATACATGTCACCGACAGAGCGGCCGAGCTGGTCTGCAAGAATGATCAGAACCAGCGACGGTGGGATGATTTGAGCCAGGGTCCCTGACGCTGCAATTGTGCCAGCAGCGACACGTCGGTCGTAGCCGTAGCGCAGCATGATTGGAAGCGAGATGAGGCCCATTGAGATCACTGAGGCTGCAACAACGCCCGTCGTCGCGGCGAGGATCGCACCTACGAAGATGACCGCAAATGCAAGGCCGCCTCGAACGGGGCCGAACAACTGACCAATCGTGTCAAGCAAGTCCTCTGCCATGCCGCTTCGCTCCAGGATCAACCCCATGAAGGTGAAGAAGGGAATGGCCAACAGTGTTTCGTTCGACATCTGACCGAAGATGCGGTCCGGGACGGCACCAAAGAGGTTGATGGGAAGCAGGCCCATTTCGATCCCGATGAAGCCGAAGACGAAGCCCACAAAAGCCAGTGAGAAGGCCACCGGATATCCCATCAGCAAGACCACAATCAGGGACAGGAACATGATGGGTGCGAGGTTCTCTGCGAAGAAAGCAAACATCAGTCGTGCCTCCTATCAGAGCGTCTTGGCTTCGGCATCCGCCAAAGCCACTGCATCGGGAGACGCGCCGGTGAGGATCGCGATACGCTTGATCAGTTCGGAGACACCTTGAAGCGTCAGAAGACCGAACCCGATGGGGATCAGCGCCCATGCCGGCCATAGCAGCAGACCGCCGGTGTTATTCGACACTTCGCCACTCTGCACCTTGTCGATAACGATCGGAAATGAGAGGTAGATCGTAATCAGACAGAAAGGAAACAGGAAGAAGAGCGTGCCAAAAATCTCAATCCAGAGCTGACGCTTCCGCGATAGCTGGCCATAGACCAGATCGACCTTCACATGTTCATTGCTCAGCAACGTGAAGGCTGCGCCGATCAAAAAGACGGCTGAAAAAAGGTACCATTGCGCTTCAAGCCAAGCATTGGAGCTCAAATTGAAGAGTTTGCGTGAGACGGCATTGACGGCGCTGATAAGCACCGCCGCGAGTATAAGCCAGGAAACCGATTTACCGATGAACGTGTTGACCGCGTCGATGACGCGTGACAACGACAAGATGCCTGCCATGATGAATATCCTCCCAAGCCGGCACCTCAGCCGGCCATGAAGGAAATGCTTAAGTTCCGGCCAGGCCCTGAACAAGATGGGTACGGTCCCGAAATATTGGAGCATACCCAGTAGTGGGTAGGGCGAAGTTTAGCAGTCTTGCCGGATCAAGCCGCTATCGATGGCGTATCGGGTAAGGCCGGCAGTTGTCGAAATTCCTAGTTTCTTTTTAATATTCTTGCGGTGTGTCTCGACGGTGGCTTCGGAGAGAGAAAGTGACATCGCAATGTCACGATTACTTTTACCGGAGGCCAACTGCGTTAAGACATCATGCTCACGTGTTGTAAGTGGATGCGTTGACCCACTTACCCTACGCTCCGTAAGTACGTCGGCGACGCCCGATGAGAAGTAGGTTTTGCCAGCAGCAACCGTTTCGATGGCCGTGACGATTTCATCGGTGGACACATCCTTGAGGATGTACCCCGACGCACCATGCAGGACTGATGCAGAGATGTATTCGCGACTATCATGCATCGAAAGCATTAATATGCGGCAATGCGGAAGTGTCGCCTTGAATAGCTCTATCGCTTGGATCCCGCTGAGCTTAGGCATATTGATATCGATCAGGACTACAGCCGGATTTGTTTGAATGGCAACCTCTAAGCCTGACAGCGCCAGTCCCGCAGTTCCGACAACTGTAATATGCTCAAATGTGTCAAGAACAGCGCGCAGGCCATCTAAAACGAGTGGGTGGTTGTCGATAAGAACCACCTTTATGGGATGAACTTCACTCATGCCGCCTCGGTCCGCTCGTGGCCATCCGCGTTAGCCGAGAGCGGCAACATGGCGGTGAGCACCGTCCCCTCTGCATTACTCCTGACCAACAAGATCCCGCCAAAATGGGCGATTCGCTCCTGCATGTTGCGCAATCCAAGTCCGTTCTGATGCCGCCCCCTGGTTTTTCCTGCACTCTCTTCAAATCCGTTACCGTTATCGCTGATGGTCATTCTAGCGCGACCGCGCTCACTCCATAGCCGAATGCGGACTTCAGAGGCGCCGGAGTGGCGCTCCGCGTTGTTTAATGCTTCTTGTGCCACACGATACAACGCCGTACTCGCCTCAGGCTTCAGAACGTCTCTACCGGGCTCGGCTTCCAGGATCGCGGGGATCCCCGTCCGCTCAGAGAAATGGCCGATCAGAGCCGTCAATGCCGCCGTGAGACCGAGGTCATCGAGCGCCGGCGGGCGCAAATCGTGTGACAGCCTGCGAACCTCTTTAATCGCATTGCTCAATGCTTCGACCCCGTTCTCGATGGCATTAGCGGCATCATCAGCATGGTGACGGACCTTGCGGCAAGCAAGATCGATTGCGTAGCGTACGCCAACAAGGTTCTGCGAGATGCCGTCGTGAAGCTCCCGAGCAAGTCGTGTTCGCTCTTCTTCCTGAGTGTTGATGACCCGCTGAGTTAAAGCCTTCAGTTTACCGTCCGCCAAGCGCCGCTCGCGCAGCGTCACCATCATACAAGTAGCGAAAACGATCATGACCGCCGGCACAGCAATGAGCGCGACAACCATGAATGTGTCGCGAATCTTTTCTCGTAGATCCGCCTTGGCCGCCGCTGTTTGCGCGAATACATCATCCAGATAGACGCCAGTCCCCAGCATCCATTTCCACTTGTCCAGGCCCATTGCGAACGACAGCTTGTCGGCTACCGTTCCCGACGAAGGCTTCTCCCACTTGTATTGATAGAGACCGCCGCCCTCTTTCGCCTTCTGGATCAGGTTTGCAATTACGCGGTTGCCATCAGGATCAGTGAGATCGAACCAGTTCTGGCCCAATCTGAATGCCTGGCGCGGATGTACAACGTTGTTCCCGTCGTAATCATAGACAAAAAAATAGCCGTCCTTCCCATAGTCAAGCGAACTTATAATCTTACGTACCCGCTCCTTCGCGGCCTCATCATTCGCATCGGCAGAAGCATAAACCTCTTCGATTGCAGAACGTGCGAGATTGGTCAGATTGAGGAGCTCGGTCTCCTTTGCTTTCAGCATGTTGCGCTCGAATGTGTCGATACTGCTCTGTGCAAGGCTTGTGGCTTGCCAGGTGATGAAGGCAGTTATGGTAAGGATAGCCACGACGAGCGGAACGATCGCGAGCGCGATGATTTGATGACGAAGGTTCACGGTTCTCCCCGGGATTGGTGGCCACGGAACAGGCTAAGGCCGGCAGAGGACTTTTGCTATCCCCCTTGTTTCGAATGAAGCAGGTGTGGAATCGAATTCGACAGCACGGCCTTCTCATGGTCCCGGTGAGGCCCCTTACCTGCGCCAACGATTTGTCGAAGCGCACTGAGCAGCAGGCGGCAGCACTTGATGAGGTTACGGTCGCCGTCTCGGCCTCTTCCAAGCGCACCGAGGAAGCAAGGTCGGTGGCAATTCTTGCCATATTGCCAAGACCAATGAAGGCGATCGTCTCAAGCATAGCGTTTCCTCCCTCTGTAGGCGTATGTCCCTGAATGATGTCCATTTGAAATCCTACAGGTTCCGCGCGATCACCATCCGCTGCACATCGCTTGTGCCCTCATAGATCTGGCAGATCCGGGGATCGCGGTAGATCCTCTCGGCCGGATAACCACGCATATAGCCATAGCCGCCGTGGATCTGGATCGCGTCCGAGCAGACCCGCTCGGCGATTTCGGAAGCGAAGAGCTTCGCTATTGAAGCCTGGGAGATGCAGGGGATGCCTGCCTCACGCAAGGAAGCTGCGTGCCAGACAAGTTGCCGCTCGGCCTCGATCTGTGTCGGCGAACGAAAGGCGACTGCCTAATGCTCGGCAATCGGTTTGCCGAAAGCCTTTCGCTCGCCGGCATAGTCGCGTGCCGCCTCGAAAGCCGCCTGCGCATGCAGACCGATTGTGCGGCAATCCCGATACGCCCTCCTTCCAGATTGGAAAGCGCGATACGATAGCCTTCGCCCTCCTCGCCAAGCCTGTTCTCCGCAGGAATTTTCATTCCGTTGAAAGCGATCTGGCAGGTGTCCGACGCGTTGAGACCAAGCTTCTCCTCGACCCGCAGGACCTCGTAGCCTGGCGTGTCCGTCGGCACGATAAAGGCCCTGATGCCGATCTTAGCCGCGCCTGGATCAGTGACGGCGATGACAATGGTGACATGGCCGTTCTTGACCGAGGTGATGAACTGCTTGGCACCTTCGATGATGTAGTGATCGCACTCGCGCCGCGCCCGGGTCTTCAGGTTCGAGGTATCCGACCCCGCCTGCGGTTCCGTGAGGGCAAAGCCGCCGATCCATTCGCCGGAGGCCAGGTTCGGCAAAAAGCGCTGCCGCTGCTCCCGTGCCGAACCTCAGAATGGGAACCCAACCCACCGAGCTATGGACACTCATGATCGTCGAGCGGGCACCGTCAGCCGCGGCCCCTCGACAGCGGGCGCCAGGCGCTCGCGGGCAAAGCTGCGTGTCATGTCGAGGATCTGCTGTTGAAGCTCTGAAAGGATCATAGGGTTCCTCCAATCAGGGCCGCTCAATAGCGATGGCGGTCGCCTCGCCGCATGCCGGCGCGGTTAAGCAGATCGTGGATGCGCACGCAACACTTGATGAGTTCACTCACGCATTGGGTTTGGCAACGCAGGTCAACTCAAGACGAGCATTGCCGACCCCAAGCACACCATATGCTTTGTGAAGGTCCGGGCGTCAAAACTCGCTCCACTTTTCCTTGGCGGCGAGATTGCCATGCACCTGACGGGCCAGGCGCACCGTTGCCGGCGCGGCTGCAGGACGACGCTCCGACGCAGCCGGAGCAGTAACCCGACCCGACAGGGTGAACTGGCTGACGAGGGAGCGAAGGCGGGTAGCCTCCTGAGCGAGGGTCGCAGACGCTGCCGTCGACTGTTCAACCATGGCCGCGTTCTGCTGCGTGGTCTGGTCCATCTGGTTGACGGCCGTGTTGACTTCGGCGAGGCCAGTCGACTGTTCGCGGGCGGAGGTGGCAATCGCATCCATCAGGTGGTTGATCTGCGAGACGTAATCCCCGATCGCCTTCAGCGCGACACCCGTGTCACGAACGAGGCTCACGCCGTTACCAACTTCCGTCGAGGAGTTGTGGATCAGACCCTTGATTTCTTTGGCAGCGTTCGCGGAACGCTGGGCAAGCTCGCGAACCTCTTGGGCAACGACGGCAAAGCCCTTGCCGGCTTCACCCGCACGGGCGGCCTCGACGCCAGCATTGAGCGCCAGAAGATTGGTCTGGAAGGCGATCTCGTCGATCACACCGATGATGTTGGAAATCTGCTGCGAGCTCTCCTCGATGCGGCGCATGGCCTCTTCCGCATTGGAGACGACTTCGGCCGACTTGGCTGCATTCTGGTTGGCGAGGATGGCGACTGTCCGGGCTTCTTCCGTACGCTTGGACGAGGTCGAAACGTTGACAGTAATCTGGTCAAGAGCTGCAGCCGTCTCCTCAAGCGCTGCGGCCTGTTGTTCGGTGCGTTTGGACAGATCATTCGCGCCGGAGGAAATCTCGCGAGTGCCGTTATCGATGCTTTCGACGGACACCATGACCGAAGAGAGCGCCGTACCAAGCTGCTTAAGCGAGGCATTAAAGTCCTGGCGCAGCGGTTCATATTCGGCGGAGAACGTTTGGTTCAGCTCGAAGGACACGTCACCAGCCGCAAGTCTCTTCAGCCCGGCTGCAAGCGTTGTGGTGGCAAAGCGCAACTTTTCTGCCTCTTCTGCAGCGCGGCGACGGCTTTCGGCGTCTTGGTGACCTTCACGAATTCGGGCCTCTTCGGCCTGCCGCTCAAGTTCGCGATTTTTAATGCCCGCTTGGCGGAAGACCTCAACAGCGGCTGCCATCTCACCAACCTCATCGGCACGACCTTCAAAGGGAATTTTGCTTTCAAGATCACCGGCGGCGAGACTGCGCATGGAGGACGATATCCGGCCGATCGGGCGCGTAACGCCAATGACCGCATAGGTAATGCCGCCGATGGCCATCATGAGCGTGGCAGCAGCGATACCGAGCGTGGTGAGCAGATTGTTCCGATACACCGTATCGCTGTCCGACACTGCTTTGTCCGCATTCGAAATGACATAGGCCACAAGGTCATCGACGACAGCGTTTACCTTTTCCGACTGAGCCTTCATTTTGCCTTTGAACAAGCTGGTGGCAACGAGAGTCTGCCCGTCCTGCTTGATCGCGATCAATTCCTCTCCGAGAGCTCTATATGCCTCAAATTCGGGCTTGAACCCATTAATCAGAGCGCGTCCCTTCTCAGTGCGGGCGCCGGCCTCGTAATCGTTGACCGACTTCTGGACGATACCTGCGGTGTCATTGATGCTCTTGATCTCATTCTCGAGTTCACCAGGTGTTGCCGCCATGATCAGGCGAGAGTAGGCCAAGCGCATCAAGTTGAAGTTGCCCTTCATCTCGCGGGCAAGCATCATCCGCGACATCCAGTACTGCCCGATATCCTGGGTGTTATTGTTGAGCCTCGTAAGACTGCTGTAAGACGTGAAGCTTAGCGCGACGATGGCAACTATGATGAGGCTCAACATTCCGGTGAGCGCAACTCTGATCGAAAGGCGTTTCATGGCTTCCCCCGAAGAAATCTAACAAGATTTCCTAAACATGCGCCCTTTTATTTAAGACTCTCTTTATTAGGGCGCGCCCAACTATTCTCGAACCGCTTCCCCAATGATCGTGGAAACGGCCGCGGTCGGCCACGCCGCAGATCTCGACATAGTGCAAGGTACATACAACTGAGTCGATTGTGCCTACTCGCCTGAAGTTGTTAACCTGGCCCGCGTGAACGGGCCAGGCCACGAAGTGGTTATCTCGAGGCGCTGAGCCGTAGCAGTCGGCAGAGTTCAACGAGGGATGGATCATAAGCAGCGGAGTTGATACTGCCGCAACGCTTCAGCAGCCGCTGGCGATCGGACGCCGACATGTCACGGAGTGCCTTCCGCTGCGGAGCAGTAAGCCCACCTGCCCCCGATCCGCCCGAGCCGGATCCGTTTCCGACATCCAGATTGCGGCCCAGGCCGACATCAATGTCGATCCCGGTGCGGGAGCCGCCGATCTGCGCGCCAACGGAAGCATTCAAACCTCGTTCACCGCCGACGCTTGCATCGACGTCAGCAGAGAGGCCACGGCTCCCGTTGACGTTGGCCGACGCATTTACGCCCCGCGAGCCTCCTACGCTCGCGTCGACATCCGCTACACCACGGCTACCGCCGACATTGGCGTTAGCGTTGACGCCGTTCCGTCCACCAACTGAGGCATCGACACCAAGCCCGTCGGAGGTATTGACGTCTACGGATATTCCATTCGAGCCACCAATGTTAAGTCCGCCGGCAGCAGCCGGAAGGGCCATCGAAAAGGTGACGATGCCCGACAGCAGGGCCATTCCCAGAGTGTTACGCATAATAGTTCTCCTCTGAAACGCCGGGATCCATTGCCCGACAAATGTTTACACGGCGCCAGGCGCAAAAGAGTTGCAGGAGATGGATTGTTAAAGGTTCGCGATCTCAATGATCTCTGAACTCGAGGCCACCATTCGTGCCAGATCGACACGCGCCCATGGGCATCAGCTTGTCTGAAGCTGCGGATAATAGAGCCAAACACATGAAAAAAGCCCACCAAAATGGCGGGCAAGTTCCATGGGAGGTTTTCAATAAATCCGATGCTGACAATCGGCGCATGACACTCCGAACACAATCCCTTTTTGTCCTCCGCAAGAAATCTCACCCAGCCGAAGGTCGGATTGCTAGAGGGGGAATGAGTGACGGGGACCACATTGTCCCACCCACCTACTTCGGCTGGTTCATCGAACACTGTCATCAGTCGGAGGATAATTGTGGCCCATAGATCGCAGGTGGCACACAATGTCCTTAGACAGATGCGTTCGGTCGCCGTACCTGGCCGAAGTCTGGTCCAGCCTATCCCCGATGTCGAAGCACCGCGTTTGGGGGAGTTTGTCGTCGTAGATCAGATAGACGTCTCGCCCAAAAGCCACGACGGTCAGCCCTGCTGCATGAAGGTCAGCGACGAAGCTTCCAACTTCGTTTTGATCCATCATTGTCATGGAGACCTCTGCTACTCTTGCGCATTTCCGTCCAACCAGTACGGCCTCCGCTTTGTCCACAGATCACTGATGAAAGAGAAATCAAGAGGGATGTGCAGCGAAGTGTGGGCGGTCGCAGCTTCAATGCTTCAATTGAGGATGAGTAGCGATCAGTTTTTGTGGTTGCGGGTAAACGACAACGAACTCGGGCAAGACGTCGAGGCCATCTCTAAGAGGTATGGCACGCGGGTGATTGAAGGGTCACCTCGTCAACTCGATGACAATTGCATGCTAATGATCAACCATGGCGCAGTGTTTAAGGCCTGCATCAAGTCGCTTGACTAAGCGCGGGCGACTGCACCCTGACAGTGCGGCGACGGATCTGGGGGAGGATCGTCCAGCTGGGGTCGAGCCGCGCCCGCGTCTCACCGGTAAGCACACCTTGGGTGACAGTGATATGACACGGAGGACAGCAACCAGTCCACTTAACGATCCCGCCTCGTCTTCGATGCAACAAGCTTCCTGACGCCTCAATAGCGCCACTGGCTGCAAGGAGCGTCTCAGTTTAGACCACGCTGAAGGTCTCAAGGCCCGACGCGCGTTGCCAATCAGGCGGTAGGGATAGGTCGAGCCGAACGCAATACATAATCTGCTCGACCACAGCATCGCTGCTATCCTGATGGCTAGCAGCAAAACATTAATGCGGAGTTTAACGGCCCAAAGCGGCAGGACCGCTCACATACGCGCCTACTTGTTAAGGGTATCCTTTAATGCCTTGGCCGGCGTGAATGTCAGTTTCTTCGCCGCAGCGACCTTGATGGTCGCACCGGTCGCCGGGTTGCGTGCCTCTCGTTCTGGAGTGTGCTTGACCTTGAACTTGCCAAAGCCTGGAATGGACGTTTCCTCTCCTGAGGTAGCCGCTGTTGTTACAGCCGCAAAGACTGCCTCCACGAGGCTCTTGGCCTGAGCCCGCGAGAGATCGTGAGTTTCAGCTATCTTAGCCGCGATGTCATTGGAAGTGGTCATACTGTTCCCCTTATAGTGGTCGCTCAATGTTCATCATCGTTGGCGGCTTGTCACGCGCCGGCAGGGGCTGATCTATCACATCCACAACATAGCGTGGTTCTCGCTTCAAGAGATGCCGAGGTGCCGCACATCGCGAGTAATCAGATCTCGCTGGCGAGCCAGAGCTTCAGCGTTGCGATGTTTTCCTCATTTCTGCGGTATAAAATCGTGCTCCGTTCCTTGCGAGAGCTAACTAGACCGGCACGCCGCAGGATTGCAAGATTTTGAGAAACAGCCGACTGAGACAGACCCTCCAGCTCGAAACGTCCTGCCGGTACGCCGCCTCGAACGTCCGTGGACGGAAGTCCAAAGTAACACTCAGGATGCTTCAGCCAAATAAGAAAATCGAGCCTGCCCGGATGCGCTAGCGCCTTCAGAGCCAAATGGATATCGAGGTGGGGTTTCATACGTATCACCAGCTATGGTGTGAGCCCAGCTTCGGCCAACAAACGAATAACAGTATGATTATCGCAGCGATAAAACACGGTCTGCGCATTCCTTCGTGAACGGACAATGCCTGCCTGACGAAGCTTTCCCAGATGCTGGGATAGCGCAGATTGGCTGATCTCAAGGTCCAAGGCCAGTTCGTTGACAGACCATTCGCGCTTGACCAATCGGAGAAGCACACCGAGCCTGACGGGGTTCGAGAGGCTTGCAAAGACGCTGGCTGCTTTTTCAAGTACGATTTTTTCCTCGGCACGACGATGAAGTGGCATGATGTTTCTCGGTACCACTTTCATATTCCACCTCCATCTTTCAGAGAACACCCGAGTTGCACGAGCAGATGTGTGGATTGAGGGGTTGATTGCAGGATTACGTCTTGGAGGGTGGTGCACATGGCCGCAGGGCGGGTCATCGACCGTAACGATGCGCACCTTGTCTCTTCCTGCAGCTTTCGCGGCGTACAGCGCCATATCATATCCGTTCAGAAGATGTCAGGGCTCGCTCATCACGTCTGTCACGTGAGCCCAGATGTGTCTACCAGATCCAACGCACTTTTCCTGCAGATGATCGCCTACAAAACAAGCGATCGGCTCGTGCCAGCAGTGGCTGCCCGAACTTTATCGCGTCCTGCAGATTTTGCAGCGTACAATGCCTCGTCGCAACCTTTTAGAAGTTGCTGACAGTCGATCATGAGCTCATCGGTCGTCGCCAATCCAACCGATACGGTCACACGGCCTTTCGAGCTGCCCATGTGGGGGATCTCAAGCATACGAACGGCTGCTGCGAGGCGCGCCGCCACTTCATGAGCCTCGTCATGCGAACACTCTGGCAAAACTATTACGAACTCTTCTCCGCCATATCGCGCGGCCAGGTCCATCTCTCCACGGCACCCTGACTGTAACACATTGGCGATGCGCCGCAGCGCCTCATCGCCGGCAGGATGCCCATAAGTGTCGTTGTACGCCTTGAAATGATCAACATCGATAAGCAGCAGTGAAAGCTCTTTGAGCGTGTCGCGTGACTCTTGAAAGACCGCCTTCAGGCTGCGGTCGAAGATCCGCCGATTGGCGAGTTCCGTGAGGCCATCTTTACTCGCCAGTCGCTCGAGTTGCTGGATAGCAGCCTTTCGATCGCTGATATCGGAATAAATGGTAACCCATCCTCCATCAGCGAGTAGCCGCGTCGACTTCGACACCCACCGCCCGTCACTCAACCTAAGGTCGGAGAGTTGAGCCGACTGACTACGCTCCACCTCCTCCTCCACCCATGCTAGCGGAGAGACATTTGTGGGAATCTTGATGTCACCTCGCAGCACTCCAGCAGAAAGCAGTTCAGCCAGAGTATGACCTTGGCAGGATCCCTCATCCACATATGGGAAAAACTCGACATAACGCCGGTTCCACATGACCAGGCGTCCTTCCCGATCAAACATCGCCAGACCATCTGCCATCTCGCCCATGGCCGTCTCCAGGAGAACCTGTGTCGAAATTAGCTCCGTCTGCAGTGCCTTTTGGGCTGTGACATCTGACGTGTGGCTCACAATGCCTTTAAGTTCACCTCTTTCGTCGCGATAGGGAGCTTTAACTGTACTCAGCCAATATGTTTGGCCATTACGATTGAATTGTTGCTCGAGCACGACCGGTATTGGGTCCGCCAGAAATTCCTGTTCCTGCTTCCAGAACAGGGCGGCTTCTTCTGGCTTGTAGTAGTCGAAATCTGTCTTGCCAACCATCGCAACGCCATCTGTCGCCCCCATCAATATAGCTGTTGGGTCGTTGGCGATAAGAAACCGACCTTCGAGATCCTTGACGCTCAGGGCATCCGGAAGCGCGCTGACAATCTGGCTGTGGAACTCATTGAGGTGAGCGCTTTCTCGACGCAGTTGGTCTAGCCGGACAAAGGAGGCAGAGATCAAGGTGCCGACGAAATTCAAGGCCAGCAGAGTATATTGCGCGTTGAACTGACTAAGGTTGGCACGAACAGTCTGCGGCAACACCAACAGAATCAGAAACGCGATGCCGGCGTTCAAAGTGCTGAATAAAAGGACATCGGATGGTCGGATGTATCCTCGTTTGAGAAAGAAATGCCCGGAAATCGATACGAGACACGCCAGCCAGATACCCAACAAACCCAATGCTGCGCCGGCCCCTCCGAGCCAAAGCCTAGCCGCAGATGCGGTGCAGGCCGCCATGATTGCACCTATAGGCCCAGCGATTAGGCCGACAATGGCCAAGGGCACAATGCGCAAGTCAAATCGAAACCCGTCGATGAGCTCGCCTGACATGTTCATAAGCAGTGCCGCGGTGCCCCCGAAGAACAGGCCGCTTACGATCAAACGCCAAACACTCTGTTTACCTCGCACCCTGTCGCGGACAAAAGAACAAAACGTGAGCGCAAAGCTGATTACCCCCATCTGGGCTAAAAACGTAATCAGCAGGCTATTAGCTTCCATGGACACCTAGCTCCGAAATCCGATCGACGATCGTGTGACCGACGACGACAAGAGCTGCAAAAATGAGCAGCAGTAAACTTCGTCACTGAGGTTCCTTTGAGCCAGCGCGTTTACAGAGACCAAGCTAGATCAGCACTAGCTAATTTCTGGTTATTCAATCACGTTCGGGCTTTGGAAGGTTACCGGGCCCTTAACCGAGGACGCCAGACGCACGCGCTCTAAGGCCATGGTAAGACTTTACGATTATGCTAAGTGGCGGAGGAGCAAGTGCACTGCTGAGAGAGCATCGTCGGGCAGTGTCGCTTGTGGTGCGGAGGACCCGATTTGACTGGTGATAACGACAACGGGAAAGCGCTTCTTGCGCTTATCGACAGAACTGAGACAGTTTCGAAGCAAGTCCTGGCGCTCATCAATCTCAACGCTGTCTTGCTTCGCGAAGTCTCCATGGCTCATGGTGATCCGCTGGAGCATTTTGCGAAACTCGAAGCCGAAATTGGCGGCCTCGGGGAGGCGATTGCGATGGGAACACGGAACTTTACGAACGTACCGGTATCTTCGCAGGCCATCACCGAAGTTTTCGAGCAGGTACTTCGTCAAGGACGCGCTTTTATTGAAGCGCGTTGACGCCCGATAACGCGAACAGCATGGCTCAGTTGAGGCCACTCGAGCAGGCCAGTCGTTTGGGATGCGCGAGATCATTGCTGCTCAATAGTCTGACATTGTCCTACCTGCTTTCTGATCGTTGGACGTCGGGCCCAAAAATGGTGTTCCGTTGCGTCCAGAAAAAGAACCTGGGACTCGGGTGGGCCGAGCCGCCTGGCTGTTGCCTGCTACACAGAGCGGGGGTGCAACTTGCTGGTCAACTGCCGAGCGGCTATGGATCTCTCATCGCCAAAGAGGTCGATATGGCGACCGGAACAGTAAAGTTTTTTTGCTCAGGACAAAGGCTTCGGATTCATCACCCGACATGACGGCGGTCAGGGCGTCTTCGTGCACATCTCGGCCGCCGGCTTCGGCGAGGCGTCGAAAGATGGCCAGAAGGTTTGCTATGAGTTAGGTCAGGACTGAAGACGGGCAAATCCAAGGCCGAAAATGTTTCGGTACTCTGAGCTGTAATACTTCGAACTGTGCGCGGCGATCCGAACGTACATAAGCCGTGGCGTACGTCCAATCTGCAAGCAACACTTAAAATTTACTTTTAGGTATTGTAACCGGTGTTATGGTCCCACGTTGCTGGTTGCTGCCTGATCTGTGATCGACATTCCATGGATCATGAACGGGAGTTTCTCCATGGAGATCTCATTGGAGTTTCTCAAAACCAGGAAGCGTGGACGTGAGGTTCACCGACATTGGCCTGATGAGGTCAAGGCGAAGATCGTTTCGGGAAGTTTGAGGCCTGGCACGATAAGTGAGATGCGGGCTTTTTTTACCCGACCCGCGCCCGTTACTGCCTTTGGCGGTCAGAAGTCTTGCCATTCCTCGCTCTTTATAGCCGAATTTCCTCCGACAGCAGCCGCGACTCGGTTAACGAGCCGACGCGCCGGTGAAGGCACTAGAGCGGCAGTAGGAGTGACGACGGATTGAGCCAAGCTTGTATGCGAAGCGCTGATCTCGAAGCGACCGATGAGCTGGAAGAGAGCGTCCGCCTCTTTCGCCAGCGAGTGGCTGGCAGCAGTCGACTCCTCGACCATGGCTGCGTTCTGCTGGGTGCCCTGGTCCATGGTGTAAACCGCGGTGTTGATCTCTTTCAGCCCCGTCGCCTGCTCTTTTGCTCCTTCGACAATTGCCGTGACATTGACGCTTACCGCCTGCACTTGAGAGACAATACTCTCCAGTGCCCTGCCCGTCTCAGTCACCAAGTGGACACCATTTTCGACCTGGTCTCCTGATTTCGATATCAATGCCTTAATTTCTTTCGCCGCTGAAGCGGAGCGCTGAGCAAGTTCGCGCACCTCTTGCGCGACCACGGCGAACCCTTTGCCCGCATCGCCTGCCCTAGCTGCTTCAACACCTGCATTCAATGCGAGCAGGTTGGTCTGGAAAGCAATCTCATCGATCACGCCGATGATGTTCGATATTTCTCGGGACGACGACTCTATTGCCTGCATCGCATGAATCGCGAGACTGACGATCTCGCCAGAACGTTCGGCAGACAGCCGTGTTTCCTGCACTTGCTTGCCAGCTTCTTCTGCGCGTCGGCTGGAGTCGGACACAGTGGTCGTAATCTGTTCGAGTGCAGCGGCCGTTTCCTCTACTGATGCCGCTTGCTGTTCGGTACGCTTCGACAAGTCTTCTGCAGCCGCGCGGATCTGGTTAGAGCCGGCCGCGATGGCCTGCGCGTTCTGACCAACTGTACGCATCGCGTCCTCAAGTTTGCTCACGGCTTGGTTGAAATCAAGGCGAACCTGGTTCAGCCGTTCGGCGAACGAGGTCTGAATTCGATAGTTCAGTTTACCCTCAGAAAGCTGGCCAAGAGCATGGCCGATGCTGTCGACAGCAAACCGAACTTCAGCTGCCTCTTGTGCCTGCTGACGTTCTCGTTCCAGACGCTCCTGTTCGCTGAGCGAGCGATTAGATTCAGCCTGCTGCTCGAGACGAACCCGCTCCCTCGCATTGTCACGGAAAATGGCGACCGTCGATGCCATCTTGCCGATTTCGTCTTCCCGGCCCTCGCCATAGATCTGTACTTGCAGGTTGCCGTTGGCAAGATCTGTCATGGCCGCAGTGATCGAGTTGACCGGTCGGATGACGCAGCGCAAAACGGTCCAGACCGAAAAGCCTGCCATGATGGCTCCAACTGCCGATAGCAAGATCATCGATTTCGTGAGAAGAGCGCTCAGGTCATTGCCCTGGACGAGGTTCTGCTTTGAGACATTAATCTGCAGGTCAATGAGGCTAGAGATATCGGTTCCGAGGGGATCAATAGTCGGATAGAGTTTCCTGTCGGCGAAATCGGCTAATGCGGAGCGGTCTCCTGTGCCGAGGATCCGGCGAAGTTCTTCGACGCCTTCGTTCGCCTCGGCGCGAACCTGTGCGAAGTGATCAGCAATCTGGCGCTCCTCGCTCGTCAGCTCAGTTGCCATGTAGGCTGTCCAACGGTTCTCTATCATCGCAAGGGCCTCATCGATGCTCTCAAGCCCCTGTTCAGCTGAGATCGCGCCCGAGCGAACCTTATGAGCAGCATCGACGATAGAGACGGCATAGCCGTCGCCGATTCGCTTGAGTTGCTCCATCGGAACCACCCGATCTACAACTATCGAATTTGCGATCTCACCTTGCTTGCGCATGGCGTAGAAACTGAAGCACGACATAATGATGAGAGCTGCCGTCAGCAGCGTGATGCACGCAAGTAGCTTGAACTTGATAGTCATGGTCTCCCCTTCCCACTTTAACCAACCGCTGTCAGGCTTTCAAATATTCATCCGTTGAGCCGCTTTCGATTCGAAATCGGGATCGGACATCTACGACCGTCTCGCCCTTGGTATGTCTCAAGAAAATTAAGGGAAACTTGTTTATACTTAGCTAAACATCGCCGCATTTTGCATATTTTTTTGGCACATGCCCAATATTTGGAGTCATTCACTGGGTATCCGATTTTGTTCGCAGCGTATTGAGCTGGGGATAGGTATTCAGGGTATACGTGCTGAGACGGCATCCGTGACATATTCAATGTGTCATTTGGACGATCTTCGCGTTCTGATGACCTTCCACAGTCATTTCCCGGCTTGGACGATGAGCGGAAACCTAAGGCATCAAAGTTGCGGACACCAAAAGATGTTAATTTTGACAGAGGGCGGGGACTGGTTGTCGAGATCTCCCGGAGGGAGCGTACCAGTCAGCGTCTGGAGCTGCTGCCCACCGCCGCGCATGGACCCGGTCGAATTTGGCTCGCCGAAACACATCCAGTCGTCGGATGGACAAATCACGTGAGGGATGCAAGTCGGCTGAAGCCCTAGAGCACCTTGGGCAGGACGAAGGGCAACCACCGAGCGCCACCAGAGGCGCTGTCATCGTCGGCGGCCATGCGCCCTCCGTGAGCCTCGATGATAGTGCGGGATATGAGCAGGCCCATGCCCATGCCGCCATTCTTGGTGGTAAAGAAGCTCTGGAAAATGCGGTCTAGGGCGTCCAGGGGTATTCCTGGCCCAGAATCCTCAATTGAGCATCGAACAACCAATCCTTCGTCGGCGGTGCGTACCAGAACCTCGCGTCGCGTGGAATTCGATGCCGAGATGGCCTGCACAGAGTTCACCGCCAGGTTGACGACTACCTGTTGAAGCTGAATGCAATCGACCTTAACCAGCTGCTCGACGGCAGCAGGTAGAGGCGTTACCTTGATCTTGTGCAGTCGGAACTCATGACCGAGGAACTCCACGGCTTCCGCAACCACGTCAGTCAGCGAGACAATCTCCTCGTCTTGCTTTCTGTGCACGGCGATGCTGCGCACACGTGTGATGACGCCAGCCGCCCGTTGAGCAAACGCTCGGCCCCGCCTGGGCCTCGATTGTCGGTCGAGACGACGGTGATGCTTCTTTGCTCTGGACGGGACGAGGCCGATCGGAACCGGCGTCATGTTTTCGGCCGCAGACTACAGCTGGTTTGGCGCGGGAACTGTATTGCCGGGGTTTGCAAGTCGTGGAGTACACAAAGCCCTGATTGAGGCCCGCATGAAGGAGCGCTGCATCTTCAAGCTCGCAGCGCGCCCCAATCAGGGGCTGACTGCGCAGTGTGCGGAACGGTTACGGTGACGAGGTACTGGGCTACGATTGAAAAAGAACGCTGGCGCCAACATCCTGTGTGTTTTGACTGTCACATCAGGACGTTTGGGCAATTGGTGCAGGCGAGACTGGCAGGCTTAAGCAGAAGCGTGCGCCGCCAAAGGTGCTGCCATTGTCGACTGCCATCGCTCCGCCATGCGCTTCAATGATGGAACGGGAAATAGGCAGCCCCATGCCCATGCCGCTCTCCTTGGTTGTAAAGAAGCTCTCGAAGATACGGTCTAAAGCCTCCTCGGGTATTCCGGGGCCAGAATCCTCGACAGAACACTGGACGTTGGTGCCCTCCACCGTCGTTCGCACCACTACTTCGCGCCGCTTACAGTCAGACTTCGCGATGGCTTGGACAGCGTTAATCGCCAGGTTCACAACCACCTGCTGCAGTTGGATCCGATCAACGTTCACCATAGTCGAGCCGACAGACGCGACATGGGTGACCTTCACATTGTGCAGCCGGAACTCGTGGCCGAGGAACTGAAGAGCTTCAGCAACGAGGTCATCGAGCGACACGAGCTCCTCGTCTTGCTTGCGATGGGAGGCCATGTTGCGGACGCGCGCGATAACGCCTGCGGCACGCTGTGCGTCCGCCACGATGCGGGTTACGATATCTCGAACTTCAGCAAGTTTTACATTCGGACGGCTCAGCCAGCGAAGCCCCACTTCGCCATAGGTCATGATGGCTGCAAGCGGTTGATTGACTTCATGAGCAATGGAAGCCGTGAGCTCACCAAGCATCGAGATCCGCGCAGCATGGGCATACTCCGCCTCGACATGACGTAGCCTGCGCTCAGCCTGCTTTTTCTCAGTGCCATCGATGAATGCGCTGATCGTAACCCCGATCTTTGCCATCGCCGGTGGGAACGCAACCGTCAGCGTCCCCTCACGCACCCTTCCGTCGAAAGCGGTGAGAGTGATCTCCTCCTCGTAGGCCTCGAAGTTTTGGAAACGGTTTTGCAGAAGCCGAGCGTAGATCTCCGGATGATTGCTCAACAACGGGATGATGGACCCCTCGAGTTCGTCGTGATTGGCGGCACCCAAAAGCTTCAGCGCCGCGTCATTGGCTCGCTCAACAACGGTATTCTCCATCGCTGTCCAGATGAAATCGGGGTTTTGCGCCAGATGCTTGCTCAGATCTTCAACACCCTGATCCCTGAGGTCCTGGAGAAACTCCAGAAGCCTGGCTGACTTGATCTGAAGAACAGGAAGGGGCAAATGCTGGAAAAGGTCTCTAAAGCGTTGCTCGCTTTGTTCGAGCTCATTGAAAGCGTTCACCCGTTCACTGATATCAGTTACTGCGGCCAGACCACGGCGGCGATCATCGGCCGAGAACCAGAGCGTGAACTGTGCGTCAAATTCAGCGCCATCGAGGCGCCTCAGGCGCGTCTCGATCGTCAGACTGGTCTTATTGATCAGGACATCCAGAACCGCTGCCGCACCATCGGCCCATCGGTCAGGCGACCAGAACTGTTCAAGAGTCCCTAGTAGATCTGCCTTATCCGAGCCCCCGAACAGGGCTAGGGTTTGGTCATTCACGTCAACGATCCGCGCGGCTCTGAGGATCGTCGCGACACAATCGGGATGCTTCTTGAGATAGGTCGCAAAGTCGCGATCGGTACCAGGAAGCCGCTCGTCCAGAAGACCGGCGATCACAGAGAGATCAAGCTCCCAGAATGATACGGTCATCGCCTGGAAGAGATCCTGATAACGTCGCTCGCTGCGCCTCAAAGCATGCGCTGCCTTGTTGCGCTCGGTGACATCGATGAAGCTGCACACAGCCCTGTCCTGCAGGTAGCCATGCCGCGCTGTGGCGAACAAAACTTGCACCGCACCACCATCGAGACGCCTGATCGTGACCTCGGACTCAAAAAACTCTTCACCGCGATACCGTGCCTCAAGAGATTTTCGGAAAACCGGCATCCCCAGATCCCAGTGGGGAGTGAGGTCGCCAAGAAGGTCTTCCTCCCGCTCAACGCCCATCATGCGAGCATGGGTCGGATTAGACTGAACGACGCGCATAGCCCGCAAGGCGGCATCCATGAACTCCGGATGCTCGTCGAGATACGGCGACAAGTCGGTGACTCCCTGCTTGCGAAGCTCGCGAAACATGTCCGCAAGCCCGCTTGCATCGATCTCCGCCATAGCGATCGGCAGGCGATCAAAGACATGCTTGTAGCGAAGCTCGCTGGATTTGAGTTCATTAAAGGCCTTGCGCTCTGCAGACACGTCGCGAATGGCCATCGCAAGCAGGACGACATCACGAGGAGAGGTAGACCTGATGGTAGTTATCTCCGCATCAAACGTCTCGCCGTTGGCACGAAACAGCTCGCAGGCAACGCGTCTCGACGTGTCACCCAGCATCACCGCGACAATACCGTCGAGAAAACTCTGCCCATTTGCGTCTGGCCAAATGGTGCTCAAGACCCCGGTTGCGTGCCCACATTTCAGATTGCCAGACGGGTCCGCTGCGGGCCTGACCACGGTCTCAAACGTGATCGACTGCATCAATTGACGAACAAGATCCGGTTGACAGCAAACCCGATCCAAAAAGCCGATTTCACGGATTTCCAGCCGAGACAAAGTTTGCAGAGCCTCGGTAGCATTCAGGCGGAGAACCGCCATGCCGCTAGCGGCCATAAGGCGCATCTGATCTGTCAAAGGATCAAGCTCTCTTGCAAGGCTCATGGTCATCGAGAAACCCATTTGCTTTCAACGAAGGGCGCGCCAGCGAGACAGCAAACACGCAGATTTATAGATTCACATTACATGGATACGTCGCACCAATAAATTATACTTCGGCACATCGGAACTACACGAACAGATCTTCAAAATTTCGGCCCAATGCTCCGAGACCCAAAAACTTTGTATTTCGCCATATTTCTAGCCACATCAAACAGCTCTGGACACCTTATTCTGTCAGGTCCGCCCAACAGCCGAACGAAATCATGAAATCAAAAATTATATCTATTCAAAGCATTGTTGCTGCCGCGTTTCCGCAGCCAGCACCGCCCAAAAGCGGAAATGAATAGCCGGTTCGGTCAAATGCGCTTGGCCACTCACCCTTGTGTGATATCACAGCCTTTCGTCTCGCCCAGAAACTTCCACAACACGGCAAAGCAGACGATTGACACCGCAGCCATGTACCAAGCCGGAGCATTCGGATCGCCGGTGAACTGGGCCAGACTTGCGGCGATCAGCGGGCTTGGGCCCGCAAGCAGGGCAGACGCCGCATTATATCCGATCGCAGCATAGGATGCGCGAATGGAGGCGGGAAACACCTCCACCAACAGCACTACGTTCATCACGCATGCGATGGATACGAATAGCGACAGCCCAGAGAGCGCAAGCAAGATAAGCGCAGAATTTCCTGTGTTCAGCATAACAAACAGCGGATAGGACCAGAGCAGTATGCCGCCAGCCGCGATCAAAACCAGGGATCGGCGTCCGACTTTATCGCTGAGCAAACCGATGAACGGGGTGGCGATCACAGAAACCAGAAGCGCTACGGCGCAAAATGCCATGGCATGCGATTTCTCCAGTCCGACCGTCTGGATCATGTGACTGAGCGAATAGACCACCAGATAATAAAGTGAGACACCAAACAGCGCCGACATGGCAAAACTGACCAGAAGCGCGCAGACTTTATCGCCGATTTTCAAGCTCTTTATCTGACGGTCCAGGCGCCTCTGCTGAACTGTGATGAAAACCCGGGTCTCGTCCAGATCTCGGCGAATATGCAATCCGAGGAATGCCAGCCCGATGGGGCAAACAAAGGGCAGCCGCCAGCCCCAGGATGCGAGCGCTTCAGCGGACAAAGTCCAGGTCAGAACCCCGGCAATGCCAATCCCCGCCAGAAAAGCCAAACCTGCCGTGCCGGCGATCAAGCTTGCGGCGAAAGCCCGACGATGGGCAGGCGCGCTTTCAACGGCATAGATACCCGCGCTGGACCATTCACCCCCGACAAAGATCCCTTGGGTGAAGCGCAAAATCGTCAGGAGAATTGGGGCCGCAATTCCGATCTGACCATAGGTTGGCAGAATGCCGATAAGCGTCGTGACCACGCCCATACCCGCAATGGTGAATGCGAGGGCCACCCGTCTCCCATAGCGATCTCCAATCGGACCGAAGATCAAGGCCCCCAAGGGACGTGAAACAAACCCGACGGCAAAGACCGCAAAGGCGGATATGGTTGATAATCCAGGGGCAGCGGCCGGAAAGAAAAGCTGGCCGATCGTGGCGGCAAAGTAGCCGTAAATGGCAAAGTCGAACCACTCGATGAAATTGCCGATGGCAATGGCCGGCCATTTGCTCTTCTGGTCGATGGCATCTTCGCTGTCATGGGGCACCCCCTGACGGTCGTTCATCACCGTGTGAGCCATGATTTCTTCCTTGGCCCTATTCTGCCTGGCAAGACGTTTATTCACGGGTCACCCAGACAGATTTGGAAACGTGTATTTGCAAATTATCGATCGTTACAGTTCGAGACTAACAGTCACGGGAACAATGCTCAATTATCCCCGAGTATGTAGGGTCGAGCATTGACGGTCCCGTCGTCCTTGTCGGCCATTCCTATGGCGGACAAGTCATCTTGAACGCTGCCGTCGGCCACAAGAACGTCAAGGCACTTGTGTTCGTCGCCGCCTTCGCCCCGGAAACGGGCAAGACCATTCTTTAACCCTCCGGCAAGTTCCCGGGAAACACCCTGGGCGATGCATTGGCAGCACCTGTCGCGCTTTCGGATGGTGGCGTGGATCTCTGCATTGCGCAGGACAAGTTCAGAGCACAATTTGCGCAGGACGTTCCGGCTGAAATGGCCGTCACCGTAGCATAACTGAACGCGCTGGATCCAAGCGCACCGTAGTTCTCGCCGGCGTATCGCACGCGCTGACGGTCTCCCAGCCGCAAGCAGTCGCTGATCTGATCAAGGACGCCGCGAAGTAATCCCAGAGCCCCCGAAGGCCACTGCGAAACCAGCGCAGGCGGACAGCAATCATTAGTCCGGCTTTGCTGCCTCAGGCTGCGAAGGTGCTAGCTCCCCTGCGGCAGCCGCTCAATGGTTCTGCGATGAGCGCGCCAGGCCACGCGCAAGCTCGACGAAAACCTGAAATGCAGCCGGAGGATTGCGACGGCTTGGATAGTAGAGACAAAGAGGCGAGATTTTGGGCGTCCATTCTTCCAGGAGGCGCACTAGCCTTCCGGCCTCGATATCGTCTATCACATCATACTCGATGAAGAAGCCAATCCCCACCGAGTTCAGGACCGCTGTACGCGCCAAGGTGGCTTCATCCAGCGTGATGGGCCCGCGACCATCGATTTGCAAAAGCTGATCTTCGTCCTTGAACTACCAGCGAAACATAGCGCCATTGGGCAGACCCGTGCAGACGCAGTCATGCTTCAAAAGGTCGGCCAGAACGACAGGCACTTCGCGGTTTTCAAGATTGGCTGGACTTGCGACGACCGCATATCGCCTCGAGGGGCCAAGAGGGATTTTAATCATGTCCGTGGGCACGCGATTTTCGCTCCGCACCGCAAAGTCGAACCCCTCCGCGACGAATCCTGATCGACCATGGCAAAAAACGGTTTCAGGCCCCTGTTCTTGGCCTTGCTGCAGAGGCCAAGCCTTGGGTCGATCAGACCAGCTTCAGAGACGCTCGGCAACAGTTTTGATGTGACCGAGCAACGTCTCCGGGTCAAATGGCTTACGCAAAAATGCAAAACAGCCCTCATTCATGGCTTGTCCTTCCAGCGCGCCATCGGTGAGAGCGGTAACGACGATCACCGGTGGGCAGAGCCGCAGGTTCGCCTTGAGCATTCTCAGAAGCTCCAGGCCGCTGCGCTCTGGCATCTGGATGTCTGTGATGATCACGTCGCTTCTCTCAGCGTGACCCGACGCGATGAACTGTTCGGCGCCATCGAAGGCAAAGGCCGAAAATCCGGCCGAGTCCAGCAGGTCCACCAGGGCTGCCCGCATGGCAGGGTCATCATCGACCACGGCGATGACGAGCTTGGGTAGGGAGACTTTTGGGTACAAAACTGCCATATCAACGGCCAAGCGTCTGGGCTAAGCGGGTGAGTTCAATCAAAGTCCTCACCTTGAGCTTCTTCATCGCGGCCGCGCGGTAAACTTTCACCGTCACCTCGCTCAGCGACAGTGAAAAGGCAATCTGCTTGCTCAACTCCCCCTGCAAGACGCGCTCTATGACATCCATCTCGCGTGGCGTCAGGCTCGCAAATCGCTGGCGTGCATCCCGCCGCCGCTGCTCGATGGCAGCTCGACGCCGACCTTCTTCCAAGGCTCGCGCAACGGCCTCCATGAGATCTTGCTCTCGGATCGGCTTCTCGATGAAATCAATCGCTCCGCCTCTGATCCCGCGAACGCTGGTTGGAATATCGCCAAACCCGGACATCAGTATGATCGGCAGTGTACAGCCTTGACGAGACAGCTGGTCTTGGAAATCAAGGCCGTTCACGCCAGGCAAACGGATATCGAGAATGAGGCAGCCAGGACGGTCGTCAAACTCGGCCCGAAGAAACTCCATGGGACTTTCATAGCTTGCCGCCTGATAACCAGCCGACTGAAGGAGGTCCGTGATTGCCGTGCGCAAGCCCTTGTCGTCATCGATGACATGAACGAGCGGCACCTGATCGACCGTCATGGAGATGGCCCGACTAGTCCCCATGGCTCGGCCCCGCTGGCAAGAGGAGATGAAAGACCGCCCCACCCCCCGCGACTGGTTCTGCTGTCAGCGAGCCGCCATGGGCAATCGCGATCTTTCTCGATATTGGAAGACCAAGTCCCATCCCACTCACCTTGGTGGTGAACAGTGGCGAGAAAAGACGCTCCAGGTCAGCAGGATCAAATCCAGGCCCGGTATCGGAAACGCGCAACGACAGCATGCCATTATGCATGCCGGTTGCGATTATGAGGACGCGCCTTCGCTCTACGGAGCGCATGGCTTCAACCGAATTGCGCGCCAGGTTCATCACAATCTGCTGGATCTGGACGCGGTTGCCCAGAGCCGATGGCAAATGAGGCGCCATGTTTACCACAAGCAAAACGTCCTCGCGCGTCAGCTCGCCCATCAGCAGACTGCCGACTTCCCGAATGGCGAGGCTGAAGTCAAAGGCAACCGGTTCGATGGAATTGCTTTGGATGAGTGATTTCAAGCCGTTCACGATCTCTGCAGCGCGACGGCACTCCTCCTTGATCCTATCTAGCGACGCGAGAGCCCGCTCATTGGGATTGACGTCGTGCTTCATCCAGCGCCTGCAAGCTTCGGCGCTGGCGCTGATGGCCGCCAGTGGCTGATTGACTTCGTGTATGATCGAGCCGGCAAGCTCACCCAGCGAGGCGAGCCGGAGCGAACTCGTCAGTTCCGCCTCCATCGCACGCTGCGCCTCGTCAACTTTCCGGCGTTCTGTGACGTCGGTTAGAACCCCGAAATAGGTGACTTCGCCGGCATGCTCCAGGTCTGGCTCGCCATCACAGCGAATATACTTCATGCTCCCGTCAGGAAAGACGATCCGATATTCAAACCGCAGGTCGTCGCCATTTCTGATTGCCTCGAAGAAGCGCTGGGCAATGCGATCTCGGTCATCGGCGTGCAGCTTGTCCAGCCACTCTTCAACCGTGCATCCGCGTGTGCCGGGCGGAAACCGAAATATCTTGAAGACTTCCTCTGTTCCGCGGATGGCGCCCGTCTTGGTGTTGTAGCGAAAATTCCCGCATTTGCCGACTTGCTGGTGCTGGATCATCGCAGCCAAAGTCTCGCGCAACTCCTCCTCGGCAGCCCGCCGCCCAGCGACCGCTTCACTGAGTGCGACACGCAGTTCCGCCAGCAGGCGCGATTGATCGTCAGAACCCGTGGCTGAGGCACTCGCAGTCCCGCCTGTCTTATACATCTCCTGACCTATCCTCGCGACCCCATCGACTTCCACTATAAAATAACATGGAACGAGCAATCGCACAGATCGAAGATCGACAACACTGAATCCCGCAGAGATCCAATTCAAATGTCGCATAGAGACCGATGGCGGGCGGTAGCCACGCGGCACCCCTCGGCTGATACGACGGTCACGTTGCTTAAACGGCACAAGCGCCTCGCGGCTTACGCTGAGGGGTTTTCAGGGAAGCGACTTGGATTGCAGCAACTTCAAGATTTCTTGGTTGCGGGGGCCTGATTACAGTGAGACTCGCATAAAGACCGCGCCGAGAGCCCTGACACCGAGCAGTTATGGGCTGGTATGATTTTCCGGGGCATAGCGTGTTAGCCCCGAAACCTTGCGGAAAATCGGATCGATTTATGGCGCAGACTCAAAAAGATGATCGTGAAGGGGCTATGACATTTCGATGGGTATGGCACGTGTTACGCTTGGCCCATCGCCGCAGAACAAATGCTTGCAACGCTTTGACGCTCGGCTTACCTCTTCCGCCCTGCTCTTCCGTAGCTAGACGGCGACATGCTGCCACTGCCTCGAGGATGCAGCGCTCGACAAGTTTGTGGCGTTACACATCGAGCGAGGTTTCAAGCCCGCCCATCTATTCCTGGCGCTTCAGCCCAGCCTTGGCTTGCGCAGCCACCCTCGGACAGCCTACCAACTTCTTTCAGCAGAGATCCGAGATGGTTTGGCAAGGAGCGGACGCTCCCGATCCCGCCCTCGGCAGCCTCGGCCGTTGAAGCCCTTCTGGCGCGCATGCTACGCGGAGAGCGCGTTGCCGTGCTGGCCGAGAACCAGGAAATGAGCCCGAGCGAAATTTCAGCCATTCTCGGCATTTCCCGCCCGCTCGTCGTCCTGCGCATGGACCGGGGCGATCTGCACTTCCGCTACGTCGGCAAACACCGCCGCGCGCTCCTGAAAGATGTGCTCGCGTTGAAGTCGAAGCTCGACAAACGACAGACGGCGATGGAAGCGCTAGCCGAGGACGCAGAGGACCTGATCGAGACCTATGGCCCCTAGTCCGCCCTTCGCGGTCTACGATGCCTGCGCCCTCTACCCCTTCCGCCTGCGCAACATTCTGATCCACTGCGCCTTTGACGGTCTCGTCGAGGCGCGCTGGACCGATGATATGCTAACGCACGCGAAATAGGCTTTGCTGCAGTGCAGTTATGCGAGCAGTCAAGGTCCCTTTCGGATGCACGGAAAGTCCGGTCCAGAGAGCACCGTGGTCCAGACGCAAAAACGCCCGCGTCATCAGCGGGCGCATAGTCGATCAGGATGGTCTGGAAAAGGCGCTTAACGCGCGACCGACTGACGGGCGACGCTGTGGATGTCAGCGCGATCGATGCCGAGATCCTGCAGTTCGCGCGCGCTCATGCGGCCGAGCTCGGTGACGGTCTGACGATACTTGCGCCAGTTATGGAAAGAGCGTGCTACGTTCATGATGATCCCCTTTCGTGAGGTCTCTTGACGCCGGCAACCTTGCTTTGGTCCTAACGTCGTTTCGATGATCGGAACATAGGCTCCTCAATGCCCTTGGAAAAGGCATGGGTTCTCAGGTCGGGCATGCGTTCAAAGCATGACTCCTCACGGAGCGGACATTAAGCAGATGCATCTGACCATGGTGAAACACTTCAACGCCGGCGAGCGGCTCGAATATTCTAAGCTGAACCAAGCGATCCACTCGGCAATCGTTGCCGCCGCTGGAAACGATGTCCTCATGGCGACCCACGAAATGCTGCAGGCTCGAGTGAAAAGAGCTCGGTTCGAGGGGCATGGCGAAAAAAGAAGGTGGGCCGAGGCGGTGGGCGAGCACGAAGAGATGATCGTGGCCCTGAACTCCCGCAATGCCAGCGCTTTGGCGGAAGTGCTGGGCCGTCACATGAGCCTGGCGTTCGAGCGCGTCCGATATCTTTTCGACGGGCAACAGAAGCGTCAGTCGCACAGTCCAGCACAGCTGGACGATCGGTGATGGGAGACGACGAAGCAAGACAAAGGCAGGTCTGATACCCCTCGCGACGGTCGCATATACCTCGCGGACGGACGCGCAGCGCCCATTGGTGGATGAAAAACAGCCGCGAATTCGGCATCGGGCAAAGATTGACTGGCGCCTGGGACGGGGCTCAGACGAGCCATCTTTTGTTGTCGTTCAGAAGGCACCTCTCGTCATTAAAGGCGCTGACGACTGGACGGTTGGAATTCGATATGTACGGGGCGAAATACCTGTGCCAATCTTGGTCTGCCGGGCCGAGAGAATCTTCAGCCATTCTCGGTATATTTCGTCCGCTTGTCGCCGTACGCCTGGACTGGGGCGATCTGCCATTTCGCTACGTCCGCAAACAACGCTGCGCCCTCCTGAATGATGTGCTCGCGCTGAAGTCTAAGCTCGACAAACGGCAGACTGCAGTGGAAACGTTTGCCGAGGACACAGAGAACCTGATCAAGGCCTACGGTCTTTATCCGCCCGTCGCGCTCTACGATGCCTGTGTCCTCTACCCCTTCCATCTGCGAAACAGACTGATCAAGTGCGCCTCCGACGGTCCCGTGGGAACGCGCTTGGACGACGAGATACATGTTGAATGGGTCCGCAATCTGGCGGCCGACACACCAGGCTTGTCGCGAGAACGCCTGAAAGCCGCTCGTGACCGGGTGAGCGCCCTCATACCAGAGGCCGGCGTGACTATCTCAACGGCTCGTTCATCGCCAAGGCAGCCTCCGTCTCCCATTACAATTGAAGGCGTTTACGTCATTTTGAACTCCTTTCGAAACAAAACGCCGTCACTGCACATCGTTGAAAAATTCAGGCAGCGGCCGCATGCTGACTGGACAGGAGACCTCAAACCATGTGGCGTTTTGCTAGCGAAGTATCACAAGCAAAAGAGCAGGCACCGAGGATGACACGATCGTCATCCCAAACCAAAGCTGAACGGGCGCGCGCATACCGAGATCGTGGTCTTATGAAAGCAGCGCGCATGATGACAGTCGTCAACACGTGGCGGGCCTTGGAGACGCCGTTCAGTTCCGCTTTTCGGGCCCGTGCAATCTTTGACAGATTGATCCAATTCAATACCTAGTTGTCGGAACCAGCCGTCTGAAAGGGTCTCTAATGCCGCACGCCGTGCCTACCTCAAGAAGCGACGCTCGCAGCTCGTTGCTGTTAGACGTTGCAGCAAGACTGTACCTTGAGCGAGGATATGAGGGTCTCTCATTAGAAGAAATCATTGAACAGGCGGGAGGCTCCCCGCGAACCGTGCACGAAATCTACGGAGGCCGAGAGGGGATTTTCATAGCGTCTATCAGTCGTCTGTGTGAAGAACTTATCACCCCGCTCGAAGAGCTCACCAATCCGGAAGATTCGCTGGAAAGCAATCTACTGCGTCTTGGACAACATATCTCCGAGTTGTCTCTTAACCCCAAGACACTTGGCCTACACAAGCTGATGATCGCTGAGGCTGTTCGCTTCCCAGAACTCTCGCAAACAATCTACCACACGGGAAGAGGTCGGGGAATTGAAGCTGTAGAGACAGTAATCGAGCAAAACCGTCATCGCCTCAATGACCCATTCAAGGACACGTCATCGCTTTGGCTTGCCGAGATGTTTTTTTGTATTGTGATTAACGAGACTGAGATACAGGCACTTATTGGCCTTGATCGCCGGGAACACAAATCGGAGAACGAGAACAGCATGGTCAGCGGTGCTGTCACCCTTTTTATCAAAGGCTTGTTTAACGAGGGCTAAACCGACGCTGAGTGCTCCGTGACCTGCAACCCTTTACCCTAGAGACGCTGAGCTAATCCATTGTGAAGTAAGATCTGGACGATCTTAAACTATGAATAGCCCCTTGATTTGTAGAGACCTCCTTTCCTAATTTGATGCAAGAAGAGCATCATGGGCAAATCGAATTTAAACGCAACGCTGTTCGTCAGATCTTTGAGCGAGGCTATCCGGACGCGGAGATTTCGCAGCGCCTCGGCGTCAGCCAGCATTCGCTCTACGAATGGAAGAAGACGTTTGCTGCGTCGAAGGCCAAGGGCAACAAAGAGGCCTAGGAGAGTAGGCGGCTGACGAGGGAATGGCTCGTCACCGAGGGGCGAGACATCCCAGAAAGATCACGGGCTTTAGTCCCTCTATGCGCGGCAGAAACAGGCTGTGTTGCGCTGCCCGGCGGAGGAGAGTTGCCGACTGCTTTCTGGAGGCGATCGACCCCGTTGCAAACCGTGGTACATGGGCTGTTGCGGGATACCGGCTAACGAGATTCTGGAGCAGCACGGCTTTGAGGCGTTCCAGATCAATGCGGTTTGCAAAGGTTAAAGCAACTGCCATCAAGCCGACTCCCCCAGTTTCATCCTGTTTTGGGATCCACTTTGGCGACTTGCAGGACACGCAAGCGGCTTTGAGCAAAGACAAGCCGTTAAAAATGATAATTTTGATATAATCGCTTCTTCTGATTGACACATCAGATGGGCATGGCCAGACTTACAGATGAAAGAGGATAGTGTAATGATTGAAGCGCAAAGAGATCGAACATTTTCAGGGGCGGCGGAACTAGGCCATCAGCCTCTGCAGAGAACATCTAGACCGGCTGGTCTGTGCTTGTCGCTCTTGTCGGGGCGCTGACGTGAAACACGTTGTAGTCATTGACGACGACATGGCTGTCCGCAACTTGCTCACCGATTACCTCTCGCAACATGCATTGCGTGTGACCGGTTTGACCTGCAGTCAGGACCTCCACAGAGTGCTGAGCACCGACGAAGTCGACCTCCTGATCGTCGATCTCAATCTCGGCCGCGAGGATGGTCTGGACATCGTACGGAAGCTCTCCAGCACCTCGGAATGCCCGATCATCATCATCAGCGGCGATCGCCTGGATGAGGCCGACAAGGTCGTTGGCCTTGAACTCGGCGCTGTCGACTACATCACCAAGCCCTTCGGGACGAGGGAGTTGCTGGCGCGGGTGCGAGCCTCACTACGTGAGCGACCGGCTGTCAACGCGAAGCAAGACAGAACCATCTACGGATTTGGCGGCTGGGAGCTCAACGTGAAGCTCAGGCGCTTAATCCATAACGGCGAGGAAGTGAAACTGACGACAGGTGAGTTCAATCTTCTGACGGCCCTTCTTCGATCGCCAAAACAGATCCTCTCGCGAGAACAACTCTTGTCCGTGAGCCGCGTCCACAATGAGGAGGTCTTCGATCGCAGTATTGACGTGCTCATCCTGCGTCTGCGTCGAAAGCTCGAGACGGATCCATCCAGGCCTTCGTTAATCAAAACGGAGCGCGGTGCAGGCTACATCTTCGATGCCGATGTAACGGAAATCCACCGGAAGGGAAGCCTGTAGAACCGGTCGGGCCCGTAGCGAGGCTAAGTAAACTGCATTCGTCAGAGTGCTACAGGTCCGAGCAATGACGGGGTGCAAACTAGTTTGCTCAGCACATCCTGCAGCATGGCCTGGTCTGGCAACAGGTCGCCAACAACCCGTTTCAGTTAGCGAGGATCCTTCACACCGGACCAAATCTAGTCTGCGTACTACTCGCAGAAATGGTAGACCGTACCATGGAACACCCTCGCCGTGCGGCACCTCGCCAAATGGGCCGACCATACTCTGCCTGCTTCACGCGGAACGCTGTATCCGCCTAGCGCGAATTCAATGCCCTCGTCTTTACCTTCTCTGTTCCCGCAGGGAACTTGGATGGCAATTCCAGTTCCACGTTTAATGGGGCAAGTCAGTAGGAGAACCGCTGGCCGGTTTCGCACACTGGCTGCATCCGAATACAGCAGGTTGCAGGCTGGCTGTGTCATTTGAAGCGGGTATCGAGATGATGAAAACGGACCGGAACTCCGTTGTGCAACAGTCTCAGGACCGTCCACAGGGTGATGTCTCATGCAGCGTTTCCTCGATGCGTTGAAAAGAGCCTTCGGACGACAGGTCCGTGGAGAGAACCGGACTACCAGCCGCTCGAAGGAGCGGAGCAGATTGCCGCTTCAGATGCCCCTATCACCCAAGAGCGGCATCTATCCCGTCTCAAGGACAAGGGTGCCCATATGAACGAGCTTCGGAAAAACCGGCGTGGATTGATGCCAAAGCACTTCGACCGTAGCCTGCAAAAGACGGATACCCTTGCTCCACGCAGTTGTAATCCATGCCTACGAAAGCACGCGAGCAATCCGTGCTTCGCTCGAATACGCCTTAGACAGTACTATGTGAGTGGAATTCAACCGCCGATACACTCGTAGATATAAGGAAAGCAGCACCTGGAGACCTATAGGCCGCAAAGGGTGACGCTGACTGACCATCCTCCAATCGATCCGACATCAAAAGGGTCGATAGATTTTCTCGTCTCAATCAAAATCACCCCGACCAAGTCGAGGAAATGCTAGGTTTTGTGACCTGCCAATTGGCTTTATTTACCACGCCACCTCCCCCTGCGAAGCGAGCAGCCTCAGGCCAGTGCTTCCATCGTTCCTGCTACCGGAATGTTCGGCGCCGTCTTGTTGTCGACGATGACCAGATCGAAGGTCCCATCGTCCTTGCGCCGCCATTGACCACCGACCAACGGTGTCTTCGTCACGTTTTTCGCGGCAAATGGCGGCACGCCTTGCCCGTTCCACTCGACGCGGCCGACGATCGTGTCGACCTTGGACGCTGCAATCGCTCCGGCTACGGCCTCGGCATCCGTCACGTCCTCCACCCGGCCCATGACATCGGTTGCCATCTCGAACAGCGAATGGATGAAGCCGATCGGCTGCGTCCAGGGACGTCCGGTCTTTGCGGTGAAGTCCGCCGCGAGATCGGCGGCACTCTGTGCCGTCACGGATGACTTGAACGGATGCTGCGCCGACCACCAGACTTCCGACGACAGATTGTGACCGGCAGCGCCGAGCGTTTCCACTGATTGCGGGAAGAGGATGGCCTTGGCTACAGTCAACGCTTTCGGGTTGAAGCCCTGCTGCTTGGCCTGGTTCCAGAAGGTGGTGAAGTCGGGCGGAATGACGACACCGGTGATGATATCGCACTGCCCGTCCTTAAAGGCGTTCACCTGGGCGGTGAAATCATCGCTGAGGTTCTGGTAACGACCCGGATCGAGCAGATCGAAACCGGCCTGTGCCAGGCCCGGTTTCAGCCCCACATTGGGATCGCCCCAGGCATTGCCGTCGGCATCGTTCGGGAAGAGACCACCGACTTTTTTGTTCGTGTCGAGCTGGCTCCACATATTGGTGAAGACGGCGATGACGTCTTCCAGACCCCAAAAGTAATGGTAAGCGAATTCGAACGGTTTCCAGCTCGTGGGATCGCCGGGATTACCCTGTTGCCCGATGAACCACGGCTGCCACGGCGCCTTGGTGGAGATGCAGGGAATGCCCTCTGCCTCGCAGGTCGTCGCCACCGGATTGGTGTTCTCAGGCGTCGAAGCGACCAGCATCAGGTTGATCTCGTCCGAAAGGATGAGTTCCTTGGCAACGTCCGCTGCCCGGTTCGGGTTGGACTGGCTGTCCTTGACGATGATCTCGAAGTTCTTTCCCGCTTCTGTCGCGAGGAAGGAGGCGATGTTGTAGGCGTCGCTCTCGCCGAAGCTTGCCAGCGGCCCGGTCTGCGGGCTGACATAGCCGAGCTTGATCTTGGCTCCTTGGGCGATCGCCGGTGCGGCGAGGCCTCCGAATCCATAAGCGAGACCGGTGGCGGCCCCGGTCTTGAGTAGCATCCTACGCGTGATCAAGGTTGATCCTCCGTCTACGTCCTTAAATCCCGCTGAAGCCCGAGTAGCCAAGTAGAGGAATGTCACAGCGAGAATCAAATTTGTCTGGCGACTCGGTACGGACGCAGCCAGCCTTAGATTCGAATTTTTGCTTTGGTGACTGCGTGATAGATTGGTTTACCGTCGAGCTACAACCAGACAGTACGCTTGTGCTGATTGCTAGCGATAGCATCCATTTGATGACCATGGGGACTCCTTGTGAGATGTTTGAACGGAGAGCTGTGCCCTCATTTTCGGTTGCACGGTTTTGTCAAATGGCCGTCCCGCACCGAGCGCAGATTGGGAGAAAGCCTCTGAAGCTAGCCTCTTCGAGACCTGTCAAAGGTTCTTCGCTGCGATCCTCCAACCAGTGCGGGAAGACCCTGGTCGAGCGGATCGCATCTGCCGGCTCGTCCTTCGCCCAGCCGCCCTCCACCGACCAGGCAATTTCGAACAGCGCCTCGCCGGGAGACCGCACATAGCAGGACTTGAAGTAGTTGCGATCCTTCTGGTCGGAGACGTCGGCCGGGCTCTCGACCAGTTCGTGATCGATCCCGCAGGGATGGGCGAGCGCGACACGCGTGATGCCGAAGCCGCTCGTCTTCGCGGCCGCAATACCGCGCTCGTTCAGCCGATAGACCCAGAAAGCGGCAGATCCGACCGGAATGGAAAGCTGGATGATCTTGGACTGGTTGGTGCCGCGTTTGCCGTAGATGCCGGGCTTCTTAAAGGGGAAAGTGGTGACGATGGTCGAGGGATCGCCGTTCTGGGCACCGAAATAGAGGTGATAGACCGGGATCGTCCCGTCGAACGGCACCGTGCGCTTGATGGAGGAATGTAGGCCGAGACTCTTCGTATAGGACCCGTCGTCCTCCTGAGCGCCATGGGTGCTCAAAGTGAGGTGATGGTAACCGGAAATAAGAGCCATTCTCGCTACCTTCAACATATTGCGGGGTGGTGTTCACCACGCGGCTTCGAAGGCAGTGTGTTTTGCACCCGGAAGTTCTTTTTCGATGTCCGCGTCGGAGAAATCGACTACATCGGTAACATCGACCCAGAGTTCACCCATGCGGATAACTGAAGAAAGTGAAGCCGACGCATATGGACATACGAAAGAAAGATTCCGAAACTGTCCGCAACAAGTAACTTGCGCCGGGCGGCTTCACCGTTGAATTCACGAGGTTTCCCAAAACGCTGACTGCATCTGTAATTAAATGCAGGAACAATCACGGCCATTACAGATCTCCTTCAACCTGCAATGGAATGGAAGTCCCACCCCTGGGAAACGCGGTTCTTCAAAGATCGAGTTCATTCAGGGAAATGTGGACAGCGGTCGGCAGAAATGGCGGTTGCTGCGGGGAGCCAGGGCTTCCTTGAGGCAGGCCCGCTTCCTAGAGACCTTGCCCTGAGGTGACTGATGCGCCCGTCACATTTCGATCGGCTTGCCGCAAACGCTCGAGGGCGTCTACGCCCCATCCAGCAGCGGCAACCGTTTCGTAAGTCTGTTGAAGAGCGCGCTCGCATAGGCAGCTGAATTGAATGGTGTCCGAAGACTGCTGGAGCCAACCCGCGGAGAGGAGCTCAGGTCGGAGGTCCGATCCAACAGAATTAGTACCTTTTCGGCGCTTAAGATGCTCCGGACACAAGCAATATCCCCGCTCGATGCGAAAGACTTTTGATTGATGATCAACAGGTCCGGACCAACTGCCGCTTCATCGATCAACTCCCGCAGACCCCAATGCTACCACCACTATTTGCTTCATAACCAGGTGCTGTGCTCTGATCCCCAAAAACTGGACCGTTTATAATTGGAGTTTTCCGCGGTAGTTTCCCGGCTGGGAACAGGAGCGGAAGCATGAAGGCATCGAAGTTTTCGGACGCCCAGAAGGCGTTCATTTTGAAGCAGGGCGATGACGGTGTGCCGGTGGCAGAGATCTGCCGGAAGGCTGGGATCAGCCAAGCGACCTACGTCAATTGGCGCAAGAAGTTTGCGGGTCTGCTGCCCGACGAGATGCGTCGATTGAAGGCTCTTGAGGATGAGAATTCCAGACTGAAGAGGATTGTCGCTGACCTGACGCTGGACCGCGAAATGCTTCAGGACGTCATCCGGCGAAAGCTCTGAGGCCTGCCCGGAAGCGCAAGCTGATCGACGGGATGCTGGTGGACTGGGGCATATCGATCCGATGGGCCTGCATAAGAATAATGGGTCTTTAAGGTGTCATTCTTGGCAAGCCGATCAAAATCACTGCAGCGGACAAGTCTGCCCAGCGCCCGCTCGACCGCGTCACACGGCCCTTCAAGGCTCCAGCACCGAACACGCTGCTTTTATCCGATTTCATCCATGGCCCGAGCTTAGACACCCTGTTGATAGGGCGCTACTCCTACAAGTCCCCAGCATGTTGCCGGACTGCGGCGGATGACCGGGCCGATGCTACAACTGTAGGCATTCACGGGCTTTCCAAACACACTTCCGTAGACGTCAGGGTGCATCATCTCCTCATAATCATAAGGAGATTGAAAATGCTGGATCTGAACCCACAAATCGCCGGGGATAGAAAATTGGAAGCCTCTCCCAGGCTGCACCTAGTCAAGGAAGCCGCAGGCAGCTCTGTCGCGAGCGTTCGAAATAGTCGGCGCGATACTGAAACAGCCGAGCGCCAGCCATGTCAGATATTTGACGTCGCACCCGGCAGTGGCGATCTAGATGCAGGCCAAGAAACTATCGGGAAAGCTGGAGTGCAACCTCGTGCCTACGACGACGAGGAGAGGTCCGCATGTTGCTGCGGTTCGATTTGGATACGCGTATGTCAGACGTTCAAGCGCCAATACCAGATCTGGGTACAAGAGCGCCGACGTCGAGAAATGATAGCATATTACCGTAAATTGCCAGACTGGGTGCTCCGCGACATTGGCATGGAGCGGGGGCAAATCAGCTACATTGTTCGCATTGGATCCAGCTCGTCATTGGGTGAGGCCACTAGCGGACGTCGTCCGGTCGTCCGCCCAAGTTTGTAGAAATTCGCCGCGTCCGCGCAGAGGTGGGTTTTCAGGTAATCGCGCGCAAGCTAAGAGTAAGGAAAGATCAGTATTTTTTAACGCCCCAATTTTCAGCGCCCCCGCCCGCATGTGTTGCAACCTGTTCGGCGGATATTGCTTTTATGGATCTGAGACATGTTAAATTCTGTGACCAGTACGCCGCGCCTGCTGGCCCTCTCCGGAATGGGCGGAGCGCTCGAATTCTTCGATTTCATCATCTTTCTCTTCCTTGCATCCGAAATCAGCGCGAACTTTTTTCCTCCCGAAACACCAGCTTGGCTGGGGGACGTTCAGACACTCGGAATTTTTGCCGCTGGTTATGTTTTCAGACCGCTCGGTGGCCTTGTCATGGCCCATTTTGGGGACCAATATGGACGCAAGCGTGTTTTCCTGTTCTCAATTCTGTTGATGGCATTTTCGACATTCGGCATCGCTCTTGTCCCCAATTATGAACAGATCGGATGGCTTGCACCCGTCTCATTGCTGGTACTCCGGAGCATGCAAGGGGCCGCAATAGGTGGCGAGGCGCCCGGCGCCTGGACATTTATCGCGGAACACGTACCGGCGCAAAAACTTGCCTTTGCTTGTGCATTCATGAGTTCCTCCATGATTGCTGGCTTGCTGCTGGCATCACTAGTGACGATCGCGGCGCATTCCGCCTTTACGCCCGCGGATATGCTCGACTATGGCTGGCGTGTACCTTTCGCGGTAGCCGGTTTGCTAGGGCTCGTCGGAGCGATTTTTCGCCACTGGCTTCGTGAAACACCGGTATTCTTGAGGGCACTCTCTGAGCGTAAACGTACCGAGGGTTTGCCGGTGGCAACTGTGATGCGCAATCACCGGCCAGCACTCTGCATTTCTCTCGCCGCGACCTGGACACTATCCGCCGTCGTCGTTGTGACCACCCTGATGACGCCCTTCATCTTGCAGAGGCAATATGGCTTCGAAGCTCGTGACGCGCTCGCGCTCACGGCCTTCGGGGCTCCATTTCTCTGTGTGGGCGGAGTTTTCGGCGGCCTCATGTCTGAGCGCTTGGGCATCGGCAAATATCTTATGCTTGCAAGTCTGCCATTTGCAGCCGCTAACCTGCTAGTCTACCACGACCTCGCACCAGACAATGGGAATACCTACATATTCTTCGCGCTGGCATCCTTCTTCAACGGCCTTGTCGGTGTGAACCCGTGCTTGATGGTCCGCGCATTTCCGAGCAACGTGCGATTCACCGGCATTTCTCTGGCCTACAATGTGGCGTTTGCGGTCTCAGGCGGGCTAACACCTGTGGCGATGGGATTTCTTCTCCCCAAGGAACCTATGGCGCATATCTACTACCTTTTCTTGATTGCCATCGGAATTGCGGCGTTAGGTGCCTTGGTGACAAGTAACCCGGACTTGATACGCCATGGGCAAGGGCGAGATGAGGAACCACAAGCTGAATGCAGTGGGAACTGAGGTGACTCATATTCTCTGATCCACGAGAAACACCGCAGCGAGGCCCTACACGACCTTTCATAATTTGCGATCTCCGCTTGTCATATGGCAACGTCGACTCTTCCTGATTTGAGGAATTGAAATCCAGGGCGTAGAAAACCCCTCGGGGTGCTCACTCCTTTTTCGACCCAGCCTTCCCCAGAGTGAGCGCTGGTGTCTTCGGGCTTTGGCAAACCGAACACACCTACTCTTTCTCGGACAAATGGTCGTATAGGTCCCGTGGTATCACCGCCTGTCATTGTCTTTGGGAAATCGAAAATTTGCAAAAGGGTGTCTTCTGCGAGCGTTACTCGAAAGATCAGTCTGTAAACCCGATCGATCCAGGAGCGTCTCCATAGAAGAGCGCGGCTGACGCTGTGCCAGATTGTTGTTGAGGAGGGGGAGGCAGCGCTGGCTTCTATAATGTGGCCCGCCTCAGGTTGCTTTGACGGGCGAGAAGTAGCATTCGACGTACCTCTCCTCCTGACACTTGATCGCCCGCGATACGTCGCCCACAGCCCAAACGGGCTGAAGCTGCTAGCTTTCATAGATCGAGCTCTGGACCATTTACGACACCTCCCAGGTGTTTTAATGGAGCTTGGCCTGAGGGCGTCCTGAACAGCTGGGTAGCATCGCAGATAAGGCTATAGCGGACGCCAAGGGAGCTGAACAGCGGCGACTCTCCAGGGCTCGACCCGAGCACATGTTCAAACTCTTACCACCATTGCAGTCGTAATCGGTGGGCCAATCGAGAAATAATGGAACGCACAGGCGTCAGTTTCTCTCAAGAGCGGCAGAACCCTCTGCAGCCAATAAGGAAGGAACGGTGTGAGACCGTTAATTCATGCGCAGGCGCCTGTGAATATGCACGTACACTCTCGGGCTCCAACGCAGCTGTCGGCGGACGAGTTCGCCGGCGCTGAAAAAGCCGCCTTCCTTGGACATCCCCGTTTGACCAGTCTTGCCGACATCTTGCGCAGTCAGACCCGTCGTCGAAAGGCTCAGAAGAGATCAGCGATCTCAATGATTTACTGCGCCCCATCTCTTTCGAAGAGATGGGAGACAGGACGAAAGAAGACTATCCATGTAGGTACATAACACGCGGGGCGACCGGGTTGACCGACCTTTTCAATGACCGATAACGCGGCCAAAATGATCCAGGAACCGATGGCCGCCCGTCGACACGATCATTCTTTGTCTGTCGACAAAGTCAATTGATTTCAGACGTAGTCAGCGGAGAGTCATTTGTGACCCAGGCAACACTTAGCGAAACCGGCGTGTAGCCATCGCACCATAAAGCTCTCAACGACCAAAACCGATTACGCATTGCACAGTCAAACTTGCAATGCCGACAGCAAGGGAGCGGCAAAATGGCGATCGACTATGAAATGCACCGATCCTACGTAGAAATCGATGGGGCGGTCATCTCTTATCTGGACATCGGCTCTGGCGAAGCCGTCATGTTGGCACACGGTTATCTTTGGTCGGCAATGATCTGGGAGCCGCAGATCAAAGCGCTCTCACGCCGTTACCGCTTGATTATACCTGATCTCTCGGGCCATGGAAGGAGCGATGAGATGCCTTGGAAAACGGCCGATCTCGCTATTCCGCCCTCGTTTCCAAGCTGAAGGATTTGCGCATCAATGTGTTCTATTTCGATGGCCTCTACACGGAAGCCGGCCTGATCGTACGACAGGCGGCTGACCAGGGGCTGAAGGCGGTGATGGTCAGCGGCGATGGGATCACCTCGAACGAATTCGGCCAGATCGCCGGTCCCGCTGCCGAAGGCACGCTCATGACATTTGCGCCGGACTCCCAGGTGAACGAAAAGGCCGCAGCCATCGTTGCGAAGTTTCGTGACGCCGGCTTTGAACCGGCATACTCGCTCTATTCGTACACCGCCCTAAAAGTCTTTAGGCAGGGAACCGAAGCCGCTGGCTCGCCAGATGCAGAACGTGTCGCAGATTGGCTGTTTCCGTTACTGATAGGACGTCAGGCAATCTGAGCAACGAAGTTGAAGCAGGGATAAGAACCGGCGAAAGCGCAATCCCCGCACGTACCGCAAACCATCGCCCAAGACCCCGCCCGGATCAAAGCCGCGATTGCGCGAGATCCGGGCAAGACAATGAAGAATATCGGAGGCGTCAGCATAGCGACGGCTGCCAAGCCGGGATGCCGGGCATTCTCGTCACGCCAGGACCGGATGAAGGGAAGCCGCAGGAGCCTGAGCATAGCGACCCGAAGGGTCAGGCGGGACCGACTTACCCCGGGCATGGCGTTCCCTATGAAACGCGGCAGTGAGCGATGTGAGCTCTGTAGGCAGACTGCGCGCCCTCGCCGATCCTTCACCGGCCCCTCAACGCGGTCCGCCCCAGCGTGCGTGCAATATCGATGATATCGTCCCTCGCCGCCGTCGGGTCTTCCTTATTCCAGGCAACACCCAGCCCGATCTTCAGATCGATGCCGGCGACCTTCTTCAACATAACATTCCTGCCCGGCAGGTCACCTGTCCATTCCGGCGCAAAGCCGACTCCCAATCCTGACGACACAAGCGAGATCAGCGAGAAGGTGTCGTCACAGGTATAGGCGACATTGTCGTTCAGCCCATGCTCTTCGAATGCCTCGGCGAAATACCGCTCCGTATAGGAGAGGTTCTGTCGCTTGAAGCCGATGATCTTCTCCCCGCGAAGATCAGCGATCGTCACCTCATTCAAAAGCGCCAAAGGATTGTCTTTCGGCACCGCCAGCAGAAAGCGCTCATGGGCAATCGAGAAGAAGCGTAGGGATCCGATGTTCTCCACCGGGCGGATGAAGCCAAGGTTGATACGCCCGCATTCCAGCTGCCGGATGATGTCGCTGGTCGAGCCGTTCGAGACATGCAGTCGGATATCGGGAAACTTCCGCCCGATCCTGGCGAGAAACGCCGGCAGCACGCCGGTGGTTGCCGGATAGATCGTGCCGATCTTGATCTCGCGCACCGTCTTGCCGCCCGCAGCTCTCGCCATCTCGGCCGAGAGATCCAGTTCCCCCAGCATGCGCACACAGCGCTCGTAGAAGACCTCCCCTGCCCGCGTCAGTTCGACATTCCGCGTCGAGCGCACGAGCAGTTGCACACCGAGACCCCTTTCCAGCGCCTGGACCTGCGTACTCAATGACGGCTGGGCAATGTTCACCCGCATGGCGGCACGCCCGAAATGCAGTTCTTCAGCGACTGCTACGAAGTAGGAGAGTTGGCGGAGTTCCATAGCTAACATCCTGCTTCGATTCGACCGAGCTCGATCTCGGCGGCTGGATACCGTCGCAGACCAACACTCAGGGAGTTCGGACACGGGAATGCGTGCGCAGCTATACGAATCGATAGCTTACGCCTACGGTTGTAGTCATAGACGCTGCGGCACATGTCGTCAAGCGTTTTCACTACGTCCGTATTCATTTTTTTGGAAGTGTCATGGCTGCGCTGACTCCGGAAGCAAACAGGGCCGCTCGAGCGATGTTGAAATGGTCAGTTCGGGACTTGGCCGAGAAGGCGGGAATCGCTTTTTCCACTGTGCATCGCTTTGAGACCACTGGATCGGCAACTGAGCGGACCAAGGAAAAAATCAAAGCAGCCTATGCAGCTTATGGTGTGGAAATCACGAACGGGGACTACACCGGGGTCCGGCTCCTACTCAACCGCTCAGAAGGCGCGTAAAAATGACGAGGTTCTTGGCGACGTCAAACCAGTCTCGGCTTCGTAAGGTCTGCCGCATGTTAGCGAGTCAACCGTGAAGGCTGATGACCTAACCATTGACCTGAGTAGGAGCTTTGAGCTGCCAAGAGAACGACCGCCCGCGGCGGTTCCCAGAAGGCCTATCAATTTGTCAAAGACTTCTGAATCATGCGGAGGAAGCTGCGCCTAGCCGTTCAGCTCACGGAGGCTAACGTCGCTCAGCCCCTGAAGGCGAACTTGGTCGCCGGCATTTCTGCAAGTTCCCGCCGCAGCTTGCGTTTTCGCCACTGAGTGCCGAGATTCAGGAACATCAACGCCTTGACCACGCGAGCTTTAGGGAGACACAACCCCCCGCTATCCCGCCGCAGTGCGTTAGATGTCACAGCCTCAGATCCTATCCAGCGTAGGGCATACTTACCGCAAAAACGGGAACCGCCAAGATAGCAATGGAAGCGATTGCGGACAGCGCCAACTTGATTCGACGTATCCTGCGGGTGCGTGTTCCGGTCCAGTCGTAGGCCATGGTTATCACCTTATTGACCGGCCATCATGACCGGTTATGTCGCGAATGTCCGACAACCAGCTTGCCTGAAACTTGTCACATGAGCTGAGCGCCTAGGTGGATGAGACACGTTCGGCCTTATTGGACGAAGAAGAGCTATCACTCAATCCCGCGCGATCAACAGCGTTGCAGCTTATCAAATTACCCGCGAAGGCAGCGACGTCGTAGGTATCGCCCACTACCTTTTCGAGGCCGTTCAGCGGACAAACCACCCTTCATTAAAGCTCGCAAGCTTATTCACAACCTAACTGCAGGACTTAACCGAAGAATCTGCTAAAATTCGAATGGCTGGATTAGCGGGGCAGTTAAAGCTGTGTGTGAAACTCAAAATCGGTGATCGTGTAGATGCGAGCACGGCGTTGTCGTCCGGAGGAAACAGATGCAGTTCAATAAATTGGCCGCCAGGGCCTGCCTGGCCTTAGCCGTTTCGGCCACACCCTTTGCGCAATATTCAGACGGAGCAGGGTTCGGGGCGCCCGCCGCCTTCGCCAAAGACAAGGGCGGTGGCAATGGCGGTGGGAGCGGTGGTGGCAATGGCGGCGGCAAGAGCGGAGGTAACGATGGCGGCAAGAGCAGCGGCAAGAATGGTGGAAACGGCCGCGGATCTCCGACCAGAGAAGCCCGCGGCATAAATCGCAGCCAGAAGGGCAACTTCTTCACGGATGCTTTAGCCACGATCGCCGGCAAGCAGAGCAAATCTGGCAAAGTCCAGATTTCTGAAAAGCGAGCTAAGCGACCCGCGGCCAAATCGACCGTAGTTCAGCCAATCGATCCTGTGACAACGTTGGCATCCGTTCCGCTGGAGAAGCCGAAGACCCGGCCGATCCAGGCGAAGCTCGCAGGTCTGAATTCGCTGAACCGTAGCCACCACGCATACCTCAACTCGTCCGATCCACGCATGGCCGCTATCCGTGACTATGCAGTGGCCTACGCGACTTATGAGATCGCCAATGGCATCGACACCGTGCCCACCGATGCAGCGCTTGATGACGAAGCTTTGCGTGCCGCACTCGAAGCGGCTGCAAAGCCAGGCACCGTGATCGATGATGAGATGCTCGGATGGGCAAAGACGACGCTCGGCGTCGGATCGGCTGTGGGCAAGATCGACGACATCCGGGAAGAACTCGCCGCAGCTGCGCCGGTCGAACCGATCGTCGATCCGGTGACGGATCCGACAATCGATCCGGGTGACGAAGTCGTGACTGCGCCGGATGCAATAGAGCAAACACCTGAAGAGGTTGTTCCGCCTACGGATTCCACGGACACGGCAAGCCTTACGCCTTAACTCAATGGGGACGTTTATCCGGCGAGCGTTGCCGTGCCCGGATCGGCGGCTGCAATGCCGCCTTTCGGAACGCACAGGGCGATCGCTTACGTGCTGCTTAGCATTAACTGGATGTTCAGTAAGGACGGGACTGAGGGCGGCGTGGCCGTCGGGACGAGCTCGTCTCACCGCCGCCTAGGGCACAAGCGCCGCCGTCAGGGCTGACATTGGACTCGCGGCGGCATGCGACTGGATATCGGACCGGAACTGCAGTTAGGCGAGCTTTCCGATTCCTGGAGGACTGGGGCTGCGGATATCGATCTATTGGAGGTCTTCCGACAGGCCAGCGGGGGGCACCAGGGCAAGGGCATTCGCGGACATCGTGGAGACGATCGTCGGCTAGGGCGATGTCTCCTTGTCTCCTTTTGGCGACGCTGTAACAGCCTAAGCTCTTGACCACATACGAACCGTCGACCAGTCATAACTCTGGATGCAAGCCAGCAAACAAACAAACTAGAGCAGATACCTGGCTTATCTGGAATGTGAAAGCGGGCCCACAACCCGCCCTCGTACATCCTCTAGAGTGAGAGACTTGAGGAATGCCGGATCCAGTGTGCTATCACGTGCCCAAAAAAACTTGAACTGAATGCGAAACAGCGAGGACGTTTCCGTCGCTTCCTCGCGGTCCTGAAATCAATAACCCGACGGGCATCGCACCGGCTCCCGTGCCCCATGGTATAGACACGCCGCACCAATCGAGAAAATTCCCAATAAGCGTGTTGCGTAATGTCTTCCCATTCATTTGGAAGAAGAGGTCCTCATCCTCAAGCAGTGGTTGAAGGGCAGGTGCGACATGCGGGAGCGTGGGGCTGAGAAGAAGCGCTCCCGGCTCGAGGCGAGCCTCGAACGCTGCAATCATCCGATCGCGCTCATCGAGTGTCTCAATGTAGTTAGCAAGCGTGATCTTTTCTCCCAAGAGCGCTCGCTTGACTACGCGGGGGTCCATATTTCCGGCTGCCTCGCCCAGAATGCGCTCACGATGGAGAACGAAGGCTTCGGCTGTAACCAAGGCGCCGTTCTTTGCCATCAGATCGAAGATTGCTGAGAAATCGGGGAAGGCTTCGCGGCGGATTTTAGCGCCTGCCTTTGCCAGGCGTTCGACTGCCAGTTCGAAGGCCTCGACAACTTCCGATTCCGCGTCATCGAAGAAAACTGTTTCCGGAATGACGAAGGAAAGGTCGCGCATTGCCAGACGCTGCAAGGCCATACCAGCCGGCATTCCGCGCATGGCGGCATCCACCCAAGCGGCGTCTTGTACTGTGTGGCAAAGCGGTCCGAGCGAGTCGAGGCTCCGGGCCAGCGGAAAGACACCATCCATCGAATAGCGGCCACGCGTAGCCTTGTATCCGACAACACCGTTGAAAGCCGACGGAATGCGAATGGATCCGCCGGTATCCGTGCCGATCGAAACGGGCACAAGCCCCGCAGCCACCGCCACCCCCGAACCGGACGACGACCCACCTGGAATGCGGTGCTCGCGCCCAGGCGAAGCAGGGTTGCGTGGCGTACCGTAATGAGGATTGATGCCAAGGCCGGAAAAGGCAAACTCGCTCATGTTGACGCGGCCAACACTCACCATACCGGCGCTGGCAAGCGCGCGCACGACAGTAGCATCGCGGGCTGCAGGCTCATTGGTTTTCAGCACGCGAGATCCCGCAGTCGTCGGCAAACTCTCGATGTCGAACAAATCCTTCCAGGCGACTGGCACCCCGTCAAGCGCGCCGAGCGAACGGCCATCACGAATACGGCGACGCGAAGCCTCTGCCTCCGATCGCGCCCTGTCCTTCAGAAGCACCGTGAAGATTGCCTTATCGCCATGGGCCTCGATCTTTTCAAAGGTTTCCTCAAACAGATTGACTGCGTCGAGAGCTCCGGATTGCAGCAGTACGGAAAGCTGGGCGATCGAACGTGACATCGTCAAATGTCCTTCTCTGCGCGTCCGACAAGCTGCATCCAGCGGCGGACAAGATAGTTGTGTTCATCCATGGTCGTGTTCCAAACGGCGATCCCGTTGGCACGCTGCCAGTAGCTACCGCCACTGCGGACTGAGCCGCGCTTGATACGGATCACGCCGTCAGGTCCTGGAAGGTCCTCCCTAGCGGGCAGGCCTTCATACCAGTAATCCCACTCGGCCGCGGTCATGTGGCTTCGCGAGCGTTGAGGGGTGGAGATGTAGTAACCCTGACGGGCGACCACAGCGCCCGGCCAACCGGAAATCCACCAGTTCAGATAGTCGTAGGCAATGTCGAGCATGCGCCCAGAAAGGCTGCGCGACAGACACAAGCCACCATGCCAGGCCCGGTAGCCCTCCACGGGCGCGGCCTGCTCCACTGGCAATCCCTTGCTGTTGAGAATACCGATACCAGTCGACCACATACTCTGGATGTCGGTGTCGCCATCGATCATCAGGCGGGCGGCATCCTCGGCTGTGCGCCAAAAGCTGCGGAAGAAGCCTGCCTTGCGGCGCGCTTCCAGGATATCCATCAACTGATCGATCTCGGCGACGGTCATGTTGCCAATATTGCCAAAGCTCATCAAACCGGCGGCCTGCGCGGCAAGAGCGGCATCGAAAATCCCGATCGCCGGCTCATCAACCAACGCGCAACGCCCCGCCCAGCGATCGCCCAGCAGTGCGGCCCAACTGGCCACAGATTGCACACCATCCACCACGTCACTGCGATAGGCAAAGCTGTCGAAGTTATGGGTCGTGGGCAGCATGGAGATACGGCCCGTCGGCATATCACCAAGCGCCAAGTTGGGTTGGACATAGAGCTTGCGGGCCGGCACATCCCCCTGCCCCATGCGTGCGCTCGGCCCAATCTGACCGGTCTTGGTCAGGTCGTTGATCTCGTCCCACAGAGCAATCCGCTCAATCTCGATCGGCTGCACCGCCCGCCAGTACCAAACGATGTCCAAATTATGGAAACACTGGTCATAGATGTCGTAGCTGTCAGGCTCCTGCGCAGCCTTGTGCTGGGTGACCACGAAATCATTGTTGTCGAAGACGACGTCGATGCCGAGATCTGATTGGGCCTTTATGCGCAGCTCCTCCAAAAGGGATATGGCAGTGCCCAGCACGCGCAACTTCGGCTTGCCGGCCGTATGAATGGCCGGCGCGGCAGATTTTGGATACGGGGAATGCTTGTTCATCAAGGACTCTAGGCGTTCTGAACCCCAACGGTCGCCTCCTGCGGCAAGCGGCCCTGTGCCTGACCCGGCAGGGCGAAGGCAGAGAAGGACCGTTTCAACAGGTTCGCGTCGAGACCGTCAACAATAAAGACAAGGCGCGAGCTTCGATCAGAAGATGGCCAGGCTTCCAGATGCACGGGCGGGTGCACGAGATGCTGGACGCCGTGGACAGCGACCGGGCGTTCTTCTCCTGCAAGATTAAGGATGCCCTTGACCCTGAGGACGCGCTCCCCGTGGCAGTTGAGCAGCATAGTGAGCCAGACCCCGAAACCGGTCCAGTCGATCGGATCTTGGACAGTGATCACGAAAGAGGAGATGGCAGTCGTATGCGCGACCCCCTCGGCTGTCTGAAGGGTTGCCGGTGCGTCGCAGTAGAATCCTGAGACAGACTGCAGCTTCGCGCCGCGATGGTCGTCCGCGAACAGGGTTTCTGCATCCGGTCCCTCGTCGCTCGCGATATGCGCGGAGGCGTCAGGATTGAGTTCGGCAAGCCGCGAAAGCAGAGCCGCTGTCCCTGTCCCCGTCCCCGTCCCCGTCCCAGAAAGATCCGTCTTCGTGACGACAAGGCGATCGGCGATGGCCACCTGACGGTTCGATTCCACATAGGTGTCTAGCTGCCTGAGACCGTTGATGGCATCAACTGTGGCCACGACACTCCCGACGCGAAAATGATGCCGCAGGACCGGATCGGATTTCAGGGTCGACAGAACCGGGAAAGGATCGGCAAGCCCCGTGCTCTCGATGACCACACGGGTGAAGGGCGGCACCAGGCCACGGTCCCGTTTGGAATGCAGATCCTTCAGTGCATCGGCAAGCTCGCCGCGCACGGTGCAGCAGACGCAGCCTGATTGCAGCAACACCATCGTTTCGTCGATCCGCTCAACCAGATGGTGGTCGAGCCCGACCTCGCCAAACTCGTTGATCAGTACGGCTGTATCGGCGAGTGCCGGATCCTGCAGCAGGCGTTTCAGCAGCGTTGTCTTGCCAGAGCCGAGAAATCCGGTCAGCAGGTGAACGGGCGTAAATGCGGGAAGATCAGCCACGGCGGTATTCCTCCAGTCGGGCAATCAGCGCGGGATCCAGCGGATCGCAGGCCCGGCCTGACAGCCTTTCCGCTGCAGGCCACAAATGGCCCAGGTCCTCAATGATCTCGTTCTTGCCGGTTCGGGTGGCAAGCAGGAAGGAAGAACCCTGCCAATCGGACAGGCTCATGCCGAAGGCAGACAGGACACGGTTCGCGGCAGATACACGGCGTGCCCGCTCACGCCGACGGTCGAACCTTTCGACATTCCGGGTATAGACGCCCGGCCGCGCCACGGCGTCCGTCCAGTGTTCGTTGCCACCAATGACACCACAAAGAGAACACATGGGGTTCCTGTCTCATGTCTTGCGAGGGAGCGGGCAACCCCGCCCCCTCTTGAAGTTTACTTGCGTGGGAAACGCTTCGTGAAGTCGTCGGCAATTTCGTTCATTGTGACGAACTTAACACCCGGATGCTTGATCATATAGGCATAGAGGCGTTCCAGCATCATCAGGACCTGGGGGCGACCGGCAACATCAGGATGGATGGTGATCGGGAAGACGGCATAGTCCATCTCGCGATAGACCCAGTCAAACTGGTCACGCCACATCTGCTCGATGTCATGCGGGTTGACGAAGCCATGGCTATTTGGCGACTTCTTGATGAACATCATTGGCGGCAGGTCATCGAGATACCACGAAGCCGGTATTTCGATGAGATCGGTTTCCTCACCGCGGGTCAGCGGCACCATCCACTCAGACGGCTTCTTGGAATAGTCGATCTTTGTCCACTTATCGCCGACACGCACGCGGTACGGCGTGAAGTCGTTGTGCATCAGCGAGTGATCATACTTGATGCCGCGCTCAAGCAACAACTCGTTGGTGACATTGGAGAATTCCCACCATGGGGCAACGTAGCCAGTCGGGCGCTTGCCGGAGAGCTTGGTGACAAGGTCGATGCACTTGTCGAGGACTTCCGTTTCCTGCTCTCGCGTCATGGCGATCGGGTTTTCATGGGTATAGCCATGAATGCCAATTTCATGGCCGGCTTCAGCCACCGCTTTCATCTGGTCCGGGAAGGTCTCGATCGAATGGCCCGGGATAAACCAAGTGGTCTTGATGCCAAAACGTTCAAACAGCTTCAAAAGGCGCGGGCTGCCCACCTCACCGGCAAAAAGGCCACGCGAGATATCATCCGGCGAATCCTCGCCGCCATAGGAGCCGAGCCAGCCGGCAACCGCATCAACGTCGACGCCGAAGCTGCAAAAAATCTCCTTAGCCATGGGTATTCTCCTTTTTTCCTGATTGTTTTCTGGTGGTTATTGAGCCGGGATGACCGTCGCTTCCGCCGGAGCCCAGCTCAGGCATACATCGCTGCCGGCCGGGAATTTCCCCGGGGGATATTTGTCGACATGTGCTTCCAGCGAGACGGCCTTGCCATCGCCGAGCCGTGCGACGAGGTGGGCGATATGCCCCACCACCTCTGAACGCTCGATACGGGCGTCAATAAGATTGCGATTGCCGGCCAGCGCCTCGCGCCGTGTGGCGCAATGCAGCTCGACGGCTTCGGCAGGAATGACGAGGTTGACGCGGCCCTTGCCCGCAATCGTTCCGTTGGCTTGACCCGCCAGGGTGCCGATGCCGGTAGAAACGATGATGTCATCGCCTTCCTGCCCGGCAACCTCCCCTGACAGGACTGTATTGCGGCCAATGAACTGGGCGACGAACGAGGTGTTCGGTCGGGTATAGAGCTGGTGCGGCGGGCTCACCTGCTCCACGCGCCCCTGGTTCATCACGACGATACGGTCGGACAGGGCCAGGGCTTCTGACTGGGCGTGAGTGACGAAGATGAAGGTGACACCGAGGCTTTTCTGAAGGAGCTTCAATTCGTTCTGGATTGCCTTGCGCAGGTTGGCGTCGAGCGCGCCTAGCGGCTCGTCAAGCAACAGGATGTCCGGCTCGACGACGAGGCCACGGGCAAGCGCTATACGCTGGCGCTGGCCACCAGAGAGCCGATCGGGCTTGCGCTCGGCAATGTCTTCGAGACCGAGCGTTGCAAGAATGCGGTCGACCTTCGCCTCGCGCTCGACTTTGGCCAAGCCCTTTACCTCCAGCCCGTAGCCGACATTGCGGCGCACGGTCATGTGCGGAAAGAGGGCATAGTTCTGGAAGATCATAGAAGTCGGGCGGCGCTGCGGCGGCACGTCATTCATGCGCTCGCCACGGATCATCATGTCGCCGGAGGAGATGGTCTCGAAGCCCGCAATCATGCGCAGAGTAGTCGTCTTGCCGCAGCCGGATGGACCGAGGAAGGCGATGAACTCACCCTTGTTCACCGACAGGTTGAAGTCGATGACGGCAGGCGTGCCGTTATCATAAACCTTGCCGACTTTGTTGAGTTCCAGGTCGAAAATCATTGGGGTCTCCCGAAGTGAAGGCCAGTGACCGGGGCAACTTGCCCCGGTCCACACGTCTTGGGATTATGCGTTGAGGAATTCGTCCCACTTTTGGATGAGGTGGTCATATTCTTCCGGCCACTGGTGCCAGTAAGCCACGTTCTTCGAACGCTCTTCCAGCGAGCCGCCGTCGCGCAGGTCGCCTTCCTTGATGCCGCGCTCTTCCGCACCCACCCACGGCTTGCCTTCGTACCAGAAGGCGTATTTTTCCGGCGCCATGACATCCTTGATGTTGGTGGACGGCGAATAGTAGCCCTGCTCGGAAACGGTGATGCCCGGTTCGCCCGAGAGCCAGTAGTCGGCATAGGCGATGACGGCTTCCCTGTTGGTCGTTCCGGCAATCATCGACGGACCGATGGCCCAGCCACGATAGCCTTCCTTCGGCACGGCATATTTGGCTGGTTTGCCCTGCGCCTTCACGGCCATGACGGCTGGCTGCCAGGCGTCCGAGACAACCATTTCGCCCGAGGCCATCAGGTTGACGAGTTCGCCGAAATCGCCCCAGAGCGCACGGAACTGGCCTTCCTTCTTTTTCGAGATGAGGAATGCCGCCGCTTCGTCAATTTCGTCCATGGTCGGATTGCCAGGGTTCTTAACGTCGGAAAGGCCAAGCGAATTCATCGCCATGATAGCCTGCCCAAATGCGATGAGTGGGTCGGTGTTGAGGCCCGACTTGCCCTTCCACTTGGGATCGAAGATGCAGGCCCAGGTATTTGCCTCTTCTGCCGAGACAATATCGGGATTGTAGCCGATCGAGTCATAGTTATAGACGGCCGGAACCATATTGAGCACAGTTTGCGCCTCATCGGCCCAGATCTGGCCAATGATCTGCGCAGAGCGATCCCACTTGTCGCTGGGCGTGGTGAAGGTATCGCGGATATTGGCCCAGTTCTTCAGCGATGCGGCAGGGATCGGCTCGACATTGTCGGTCATGGTGATCGACGGCAGACGCTCCGCGATGATCTCCCAGCAATCGTAATCCTTGGAACCCGAGAGGATCTTGGTCTGCGCATCTGGGAAAGTCGCAGCCGTGCCGGAGGTCGTGCCGACGCCGGACGCTTTCTTGAATTCTTCGAGGATGCGCTCCTGTACTGTTACCGAAAGGCCGATGGTGCGGAGTTGCTGACCGGCGAGGTCAGCGGCCTGCGCAAAGGCCATGCGAGAGGACAGGAAGGGCGTACCGGCACCCATGGCAAGTGCCATAGCGCCAGCCGAGCGCTTCAGGAGCGAGCGGCGATTTATTTCCGACTTGAACATGTCTCTTCTCCAGTTTGTTTATCGTTCCCCGAGGTCCGCGACCTCTTATTCGCCCCGAAACCGGAGCCGTTCAGTAACGGCCAACGAGTAGGCCGCCATCCACGACCAGCACCTGGCCAGTCATGTATCTCGCGTTGTCTGAAGCCAGGAACGCCGCGACATCAGCGATGTCCTCAGGCGTTCCAAGCCGCCCCATCGGAATGAACTCGGCGGCTTTTTCCGCGCCAGCCGGGCCGAGCGAATTCTCTTCCGAAAGCAGCTGGGCGGTGCGGATGTAACCCGGTGCGATACCGTTCACGCGCACGCCGTCGCGCGCCATCTCGACGGCAAGGCCGCGCACGAGGCCAACGACCCCGGACTTGGCGGCGGAATAATGCACATGCTCGTCCCAGCCATAGGCAACGCCCATGATGGAGGACAGCGCAATGATCGAGCCGGAACGGCGTTGACGCATGCCGGGGGCCGCCGCCCGTACGAGCCGGAAGATGCCCTTCAGGTCGATGTCGAAGGTGAGATCCCACTTCTCATCGGTGAGTGCCGCAAGCGGCGTGCGGTGGGCGATACCAGCATTGGCGACAATCACATCGATCTGCCCATGCCGCGCCTCAACATCCGCAACGAGCCTGTCGGTGGCATCGGTCGAGCGCACATCGTAGACATGGAACTCGGCTGATCCTCCAGCGGCCGTAATTTCTTCTACCGTTTCTTGCCCTTGCTTTTCGAGGATGTCGGTGACCACGACATGATCGCCGTGCGCTGCAAACGCTCTAGCAGCAGCGTTGCCGATGCCGATTCCGGCCCCTGTGACGATGACGATGCGCTTTTTCTGTTCAGCCATTTCACTCTCCGCAATCAAAGCATCACGTCGCCGGAATTGGGCCCAAGTGTCTGCCCGACAAACAGGCTGGCCGCCGGCGAGGCGAGAAACGCGACCACTTCGGCCACCTCTTCCGGTTCCCCGAACCGTCCCAACGGCAGGCTGGCACGTTTGGCAGCACGCCATTCTTCTGAGAGCTCCATGACGAGTGGTGTGTTGATTGGCCCGGGTGCAACCGCGTTGACGCGCACCCCGCGGCTCGATACCTCACGGGCGAGCGCCTTTGTCATGCCGATAATCGCCGCCTTGGCGCTGGAATAGTGGACGAGTTCGATGCCGCCAATCTGGCCCAGCTGCGATGCAACGTTAACGATGACACCAGCGCCGGAGTGCAGCATGGCTGGTAAAACGGCCTTGGTCATGAGGAAGGTGCCGCGTACATGAACGGCAAACATCCGGTCGAAGTCGGCAACCTCCAGGTGCTCGAACAATGACTGGTGGGCAATGCCGGCATTGTTGACCAGGAGCGTAACTTCGCCATGGCCAGCGATGGCGGCTGCGTGGATTGCCGAGACATCAGCCTCACAGGAGACATCGCCTGAAACAGCGATCGCTTGGCCGCCTTTTGCCTCGATGTCCGCGGCAACTGCATTTGCCCGCGAAAGCGAGAGGTCGTTAACCGTGACGGCGTAACCATCGGCTGCGAGCTTGAGGGCAATAGCCCGGCCGATACCGGAACCTGCGCCGGTGACGAGTGCGCACCCAACCATCACGCCTCCTCCTGGATTGCCATTCGCCGCGCCCGGCGAACCGAGAGCCCCATCAGCAGGGCATAGGTGCCGAGCAGTGCGAAGGAAAACAGTGTCGTCAGCACGCCGAAAGCAAAGACGTTAGGATGCACTTCCACCGAGAAGGTTCCATAGATCGCCAGTGGCAGCGTCAGATCACGGCCCGAGGCAAATAGGGTACGCGAGAACTCGTCATAGGAGAGCGTGAAGGCAAACAGCATGGCCGAGAGGACGCCGGGGAAAATCAGCGGAAAGGTAATCTTGCGGAAGGTCCGGGCCGGAGTGACGCCGAGTGACCATGCAGCTTCCTCGACACTCGGATCGAACCGGTTGAAGATCGCCAGCATGACTAGGAAGGCGAAGGGGAAGGTGTAGACGACGTGCAGAACGAAGGCGGTGCCCCACCAGTGCCGGTCGATACCGAGAGTGTTGGCGACGAGGGCCATGCCGAGGCCAACAAGCACGCCTGGCACCATCATGCCGAGCACGATCAGATAGAAGACGATGCCGGAGCCACGAAACTTCTGGCGGAAGGCTTGAGCAGCCGCAACGCCGAGCACAGTCGAGACAACCATGGTCATGGCCGCCAGCGCCAGCGAGCGCACCAGTGCCTGTTCGATCGGCAAGGGCGCGATGCGCGACGGTGGCGTCAAGCCGAACAGATGTTTGTACCAATATGTCGACCATTCGATTATCGGGAACTGCGGTCCGCCTTCCGGTCCTGTCTGGAAGGAGAGGATGGCAAGCACGACCAGCGGCCCATAGAGGAAAACGAGGAACAGCGTGGTGTAGACGCCGAGACCAAGCTTGATGCCGGATGCGTTCATGGCTCAGAGCTCCTTCCTGAGATCGACAACCCTCAACAGGGCAGCAACAACTGCGCCCATGAGAACGGTCAGCACCACGCCAGCAACAGCGGCAAAGGCCCATTTCAGCGATCCGACCTGGGTGACAATGATATTGCCGAGGAGATTGACCTTGCGGCCGGAAAGCGCGGCGGACGTGGCGAATTCACCCAGAACCATGACCGAGACGAAGATGGCGCCGACCACCACGCCGGGCATGGAGAGTGGCAGAATGATGGTGCGGAAGATGCGCCAGAAGCTGGCACCGAGATCTTGCGCTGCCTCAATGACCGAGGGATCGATGCGACCGAGCATGAAGGCTATCGGCCCGACCATGAAGACGCAGTAGATCTGCGTCATGCCGATGATGACTGACAGCTCGGAAAACAACAGGACTTCGACCGGCTGTGTGATCACACCGATCTTCATCAAGATCATATTGATTGCCCCTTCCTTGCCGAGCATCGGCCGCCAGGCCAGCACGCGAATAAGGAAAGAGGTCCAGAACGGAATGACGCATAGGACCAAAAGTGCCGTGGACAGCGTCTTGTTCTTGACGAAAAGCCCGACGAAGAGTGCCGCCGGATAGCCCACGAGTAACGTGCAGGCGAGCACGATCAGCCAGATGCGGATGGTGGTCCAGAGTGCGCCGAGATAGGTCTCGGACGAGAAGAAGGTGACCCAGCTCTTCAGCGTCAGCGTCGGCTCGATCTTAAAGGTGGTCTGGGTCCAGAAGGAAACATAGACCATCATCAGGATTGGCGCGACAAGGAAGAACAGCATCCAGAGGACGCCGGGCGCCAATAACCAAACGCTGTGGTTCTTTTGCTTGCGGGCGGGGTTTTCCGTCGTTTCGACGGGTATGTCATGGCTGGTAGCGGCCATCGTCATCTCTCATTCTCCGATGGGGCAAGGACGGGTGCGAGGCACAGGTTTCCACGCATAGGCATCTCAGGTGAAAACAAGGGCGTCCTCCCGTTTCCAGGCGAGCGCATAGCGCCCCTTCTCCTTGTAGGCCTCCGGCGTCGAATGGCTTAGATGCGTCTCCACTTCGAAGACGCGACCATCATCGAGCGCGAAAAAGGAATTGATTGCGGCCCCGGAATACTCGCTGGCAACGAAACTGCCCTCGATCGAAACCTCGTCGCCTGCTGGCGACATGCCCTGAGGACGGATCGAGACACGGTCATAGCGTATGGCGTAGGCTGGCTGGCCAGATGACTGGCGCTGACCACCGAGCGGCAGGTTGCCTACGGAGCTGCGGAAGGTTTCGCCTGCAACTTCACCGGCAAAGATGTTGTAGCAGTTAAGGAAGCGAGCGACATCGGCGGAGACTGGTCGGCTATAGAGCGTGCCGGCATCTGCCGACTGGGCGATGCGACCACGGTCGAGCACCAGCACGGTATCTCCCATGGCGAGCGCCTCGGTCTCAGATCCCGTGACATGCAAGAAGGTTACGCCGCAGCGTTCGCGGATCGCTTTCAGTTCGCTGCGCATGCGGGTGCGCAGGTTGGCATCAAGTGCGCCGAGCGGCTCGTCGAGCAGCACCATGCTGGGCTCGGTCACCAGCGTGCGGGCAAGCGCTACACGCTGCTTCTGGCCACCGGAGATCTGAGTGGTTGCACGATCCTCAAGCCCCGAGAGACCGACGAGAGCGATCATGTCACGTACCCTGGCCGCAACGACCCTCTGGTCGGTGACCGGATCGATGGCACGGTTTTCCAAACCAAAGGCAATGTTCTGCGCGACGCTTAAGTGCGGAAAGAGCGCGAAGTTCTGAAAGACAAAGCCGATGCCGCGTTCGTGCGGCGGCACGCCGTCGATGCGTTTGCCGGCGAAGAGGATCTCGCCGCCATCAGGCTGTTCGAAGCCCGCAATGATGCGCAATAGCGTGGTCTTGCCCGAACCACTCGGTCCAAGCAGCGAGATATAGGCGTTCTCGGCAAGTGCAGCATCGATGCCGACGAGGGCCGGTATGTCGGCGAAGGCCTTGCGCACGTTCTTGAGTTGGAGCACGGATGACACGTCTGTTCCCACCAGTTTCTGGCCGGAACATCATCTGAGCATGGCTCCGCACCTCACCGGACGCCACATGACGAGCGATGAACACAAGAGCTCTCGTTCACGCATCGTCAGATGCGCGGCGCAGCGATGTTCCTGAGCATTTTCGTTTCGTTCCACACTCGACGCCTCTTCCGGGCGCCTTGACTTTCAAAACCATGCCACGAATGATTTTTGTATTCAATAGACTTCTTTAAATAATTCAAAAATGGATTTTCAGTTGTCGAAATTGACAAATCCTACTCGATGCAGCCAGGAATCTGAGATCCTCGCTACCACCGCCGCAGCCAGCCGACCGCCATTAGGCCCGCAAACCAGCACAGTTTGCTTAAGCCCCGTCTATTCCTCAGTCGATTAACGCCCCGCCGACCAGCAACGAGACGCTACGCGTCCAACTTCTGATTTAGCAGATTTTGTATTCAATATTCATTTGTGGCATTCTTTCCTTATGCGGCAGAATACGGCAGAGTGTGGCTCACCATCGAAGGCGACAGACGACGGAGCGAATGAAGGAAGATCAGGCAGCCAGCAGCACGCAGCGGCGCTACGAGATCGCCGAGGACGTGCTTCGCAGCAACATCGAAACGGGCACCCTGCCACCAGGACTCGTCCTGCTGGAGGGGCCGATTGCAGATATTCTGCAGACCTCGCGCGCGCCGGTGCAACGCGCCCTGCAGACGCTGGAAGCGGAAGGGCTGGTACACCGCTTTTCCGGTCGCGGTTTCCTTGTGGGGCCTCCAGGCACGGAACGCGAGCCAAACCGGACCGATATCAAGTCGCTCGGCCTCGTGGTTCCGCGCCACGCGGACGAGGCGCTCCAAAGCCGCTCCTCCTGGGAGCGCATCTACAATACCGTTGAGGCGGATGTTGCCGGCTGCGTCGTGTTCGGCCGCTATCGCATTATAGAGATCGAACTCGCCAACCATTTCAATGTCAGTCGCACAGTGGTCCGCGATGTGCTGACGCGCCTGCGCGAACGCGGGCTTGTGCGGAAGAACCAGAGCTCGCACTGGATTGCAGGCCCGCTGACGGCGCAAACGGTCAAGGATCACTTCGTGCTGCGCAAGATGCTGGAGCCGCCGGCGATCCGCCTTGGCGCAGGCACTATCAACCCCAGACGTCTCGAAACCCTTCTTCACCGGCTGCGCGCCACAGAGGCGACGAGCAATGCGGGTTCGCTCAGCGAGATCGAGACCATTCAGTCCGAGTTCATCGAGTGCTGCGTCCTCACGGCTCCGAACGACCGGCTGAAGGACCTGGTGCGCAACAACCTCATGCCGGTCATTGCCACTGACCGCCTGCTGCGCCGTCTTGGCTTGCCTGGCGACCCCGCAATCATCACGGAACTGCGGCTGATCACGGAACTGCTTCTGCGTGGCGCTACAGAAGCTGCTGTATCGATGATGGAAACGCATCTCGAAGCTTCGCTGAACCGCACGATCGCCCAGATGAAGATCGTCGCTATCGTGCCCGGCCCCAGCGTCACGGCCGCCTATCTGACACCGGTTCTCGATTGATCCATCCGGTGGAGCGCATGGTGAACACTGTAGACCGACCGATGCCATCGGAGCCTCCTACGCTATCGCTTGACGCAGGCGGGCAAGTGCAGCATGCCGCGCCTTGCGCGCTGCCAATGCCTCCTCCATCGTCACCTGCACGAACCGCGTTGGTGTATGTGGCTGCAACTGGCCGATGAGATCCATGTCAGCGGAAATCACTGTGCCGAGCATGAAATAGCCACCTCCGGAAACAGCATCGCGGTGCAGGATGATTGGTTCGGTTCCACCAGGAACCTGGATAGAGCCATAGGGGTAGCAGCTGTCGACGATGTTCGATGGATCGGATCCTGCCCCGAAGGGTGGTATGCGTTCGACGAAATCGAGCTTGCGGCCACCCCGGAAGCGGTAACCCATGCGGTCGGCCTCAGGGGCCACTTTCCAGGTGTCCTCAAAGAAATTCCGGCCCGCTTCTTCCGTGATGCGATGCCAGTAAAGGCCCGGGAGGACACGAAGTTCAGCCGGCATTCCGGGCTTGCGGCGCAGGGCTTCGGGAATGGACTTTCCTTCGATGCCGCCCCGCGCTTCTCCGATGGGCAGTGTATCACCGTCAGCGAGCGGCCGACCGTTCAGACCGCCGAGCGCGCCGATGGCATAGGTCGAGCGGGAACCGAGTGCGAGCGGCACATCGATGCCACCGGAGATGGCAATATAGACGCGAGCGCCGGTCTTCAGATAATCGAAGGTCAGCACTTGGCCTGCCTTGACCCTGAAGGCAGTCCAGCCGGGCTTTTCCTGACCATCGACTTTAATCGGCATTTCGGCGCCGGTGACGGCGACCATGGCATCCGTTTCAAACTCGAGTTTCGGTCCGATGAAAACGGCTTCGAGGCCGGCGGCCCCCTCGTCATTGCCGACAAGCAGGTTGGCAGCCTTCAGTGCCAGCCGATCCATGGCACCGCCGAGCGGGATCCCCAGATGAAAATAACCCGGGCGACCGAGATCCTGGATGGAGGTGGCAAGACCCGGATGGAGAACCTTAATGGCCATGGAGAGCGCCCTCCAGCTTTGCGTTGTAGCCGTCGATGTCCTTGCTGAATTCGGTCAGGTCGAATTTCACCTCGCGGATTGGCGGGGAGAAACGGCCCTTGTCGACGTCTTCCACGGCCTGATCATAACCGTCGCGATCAACGGGCTTGAACTTGACGATGTCGCCGGGGCGGAAGAAGACCATGAAGTCCTTCAGGTAGGACGTCGTCTGGGTGGGGTCGTAGATCGGCATCGGCGTGATGCCGAACATCTGGTAGCCGCCAGCGCCACGTACGGAATAGATGCAGCCAAAGCAGCCGCCATGGCCGACGGTCAGGCGTGGCGTATCTGTGCGCGGGCGCAGGTATTTCGGTACTTCGATCTGTCTCTGGCGCTCGACCATCTGGTACATGAAAGGCAGTCCGGAAACGAAGCCGACCATCGAGACGAACCAGGGCGAACCGGCATGGGCCTTAATGAAATCGTCAACCGAGCCGTAATTGTTGATCCTCGCTGCATAATCGAGATCCGTCCCGGAAGGGTCCTGGTGACGTTCACGAAAACGCATCAGCGTTTCATGGGTCCAGGGATCGTTGTAGAAGACGGGGATTTCGACGATGCGGGTGGAGATGACCGGCTCGGCCTTGGAAGCCGCCTGCTCGATCGCCTGCACTTCCTTCAGAATGTCCTTGGGATGAACGACGTCGGGATCGAACTTGATTTGGAAGGAGGCATTGGCCGGGCAGATTTCGGTAATACCCTTGATACCGGCCTGCCGGATGCCACTGGTCATCGACATCGAATTGAAGAATGCGTCAAGGGACATTTCATCAGAGCATTCGACGAACAGGTGTTCGTCGCCGCCAAATGTATATCGCATGGGCATCACGCAACCTCCTTGGGTGGAACAGCTTTCTGGAATGCGGTATCCAGCCATGGTTCGAGGAACCGGGTGTGGACATCGCCAGAAGCGACGGCGGGGTCCGCGGCCAGCGCCTGGTGCAACGGGATGGTCGTTGCAAGCCCCTTGATCTCCAAAGTTTGAAGGGCCTCGCTCAGGCGGGTAAGGCAGCTTTCGCGCGTCTCGCCCCAGACAATCAGCTTGCCGAGCAGCGAGTCATAGAAGGGCGGCACCTGATAGCCGGCATAAAGCATGGTGTCGAAACGTATACCCTCGCCTTCCGGAACTTTAAGGGCCTCGATCGTGCCAGGTGCCGGCAGGAAGCCACGCACAGGGTCCTCGGCATTGATGCGGCACTCGATGGCATGTCCATGGACATTGATCTCGTCTTGGCGGACAGAAAGCCGGGCGCCGCCTGCAATGCGGATCATTTCCTGCACGAGATCGATGCCTGTGACCATTTCCGTCACCGGATGCTCGACCTGGATGCGGGTGTTGACCTCGATGAAATAGAACTCGCCGCTCGCCTCGTCATAGAGATATTCGACCGTGCCGGCGCCCCGATACTGGACCTCGCGGGCCAGAGCCACAGCACTGGCGCAGAGTTTTGCGCGCACGGCATCCGGCAGGCGGAAGGCAGGCGCCTCTTCCCAGACCTTCTGCCGGCGACGCTGCAGCGAGCACTCGCGCTCGAAGCAGTGCACAGCATCGATCCCGTCACCGAGTACCTGGACCTCGACATGTCGGGCGCGCGTGATGACCTTTTCAACATAAAGTCCGCCGTCACCGAAGGCGGCGAGCGCCTCTGCGGAAGCCTGGGGGAAATGGCGTTCGAAATCCTCCATGGTTTCGGCGATGCGGATGCCGCGACCACCACCACCGGCAGCCGCCTTGATCATCACCGGAAACCCGATCCCGGTGACAACAGCGCGGGCGGCCTCGAGATCGTCGATGCGACCTTCCGAACCGGGCACAGTGGGTACGCCAGCCTTCTTGGCAACCTTGCGAGCCTCGACCTTGTCGCCGAGCAGTCGGATGGCGTCCGCACTCGGCCCGATGAAAACGAGGCCTGCATCCACAACCGCCTTAGCAAATGCTGCGTTTTCCGAGAGGAAGCCGTAACCTGGATGAATTGCATCGACGCCCGTATCCACTGCGGCCTTCAACACGGCTCCTATATTGAGATAGGACTTGGCGGCAGACGGCGGCCCGATCTCGACCGAGGCATCGGCCATTTTCACCGCCAGCATGTCCCGGTCGGCGGCGGAATAGACCTGCACGGTGCGGATGCCGAGGGCCTTTGCGGCCCGGATGATCCTGACCGCGATTTCACCTCTGTTGGCGACAAGGATCGAGCGGATGGTCATGCCTTGACCTCGGCAATCACCTGGCCCGCCATGATCGGTTCACTGTCTTCGGCAATGAAGACGACGGCTGAACCCGCGACATCGGCGCGGACTTCATGAAAAGTCTTCATCACCTCGACGAGGCCGATCACATCGCCAACGGCGACGGTTTCGCCATCGGCCTTGAACGCGGCGGCCTCCGGAGCTGGCTTGCGGTAGAAGGTGCCGGGAAGTGGCGATCTGATCTCGAGCTTGCTCATCTTTGTCTCCGGTTACATGATGATTTCGGACAGGGGAGCGATACGAATGCCCTCCGCGACCAGCGCCTCACGCATCTGGCGGACAATATCGAGTGCGCCGAGCGTGTCGGAATGGAAACAGATGCTCTCAAAGGGGATGTCGATGTCCTTGCCGGTCACCGTCGTGACCGTGCCATGCGTACAGGCGCGCACCACCTTGCGGGCAATTGCTGCAGCATCGGGACGTCCGACATCGCGGGTAAAGACAATCGATCCGCTCTCGTCGTAATCCCGGTCGGCATAGAATTCGCGCACGACGGGCTGGCCGGCCTCAATCGCTGCCCTTTCAGTGACAGACCCTGCCATACACAGCACATAGGCATTGGGTGCCACGGTGCGCATATACTGAACGAAGATCTGCGCCAGTTCAGGGTTGATCGCCATTTCCATGTAGAGCGCACCATGCGGCTTCACATGCTGGAGGCTCGCGCCATGACGACGGGCAAATTCGCGTAAGGCGCCGACCTGATAGACCATGTCGTTGACCAGCTCGCGGGCCGTGCCATTGATCTTGCGACGACCGAAGCCCTGCAGATCGTCATAGCCGGGATGGGCCCCGATCCCGACGCCATGCTGCACGGCGGTGCGCACCGTATGGTCCATCAGATTCGGGTCGCCGGCATGAAAGCCCGTCGCGATATTGGCGGAGGTGATCAGCCCCATCAGCACATCGTCGTCCGTATCCCCGACGCGCCAGCGACCAAAGGCTTCGCCCATATCGCAATTGATGTCCACGACTTCGAGTGCCACGTTCCGTCCCTGCCTTGCCCGATTATTGCGCACAAGCTAATGGTGCCTTTGCTTTGGTCAGAAAAGGTTAGGAAGAATTAATTCATTTGAAAAATTCTATTTTCAGAAGCATCATATCGAAAATTCAGATGATGGATTTTCGGCCGATTAGACGAGAATCGCTGAAAATATCAGTAATTTGGTGAGTTTCCGCGTATGCTAGAGAGAAGAACAATTGGGACACCCTACCCGTCCATCTGATTTTCCAATGGTCATAAACAACGAAACAGATTGGAACTCCAATGTCGCTCAGCCTTCGCCAAATCCGCTATTTCATCGCGACGGCAGAAGCGGGGCAGGTATCTCAGGCCGCGATCAATCTGGCGATTTCGCAGTCGGCGGTAACGACCGCCATCAAGGATCTGGAGGAAACAATTGGTGCGGCCCTTTTTGAGCGCACGCCGCATGGCATGGACCTGACCGGCGCCGGCCGGAGGTTTTTATCCCAAGCCTATGAGATCATGCAGAAAGTCGAGGAGGCGACGCAGCCCAGCCTCGTTTCGGAAAAAGTCACCGGCACGCTCAGCATCGCAGCGACATATACCGTCATTGGCTACTTCCTGCCCTTCCACATCGAGCGTATGAAACGCCAATTTCCCGGCCTGGCGATTCAGCTCTTCGAGATGAACCGGGAATCGGTCGAGGAAGGGTTGCTCGCCAATCGCTACGATATCGCCGTTATGCTGACGTCCAACATCCTCAACCCGGAACTGGTCGCCGAAAAGCTTCTCAGTTCGCAGCGACGTCTCTGGGTGCCCGCGCGTCACCGCTTACTGAGCGAAAACCATATAGGCCTGGAGGACGTCTCCGAGGAAGATTACATCATGCTGACTGTAGATGAGGCCTCTCACAGCTCAATGAAGTATTGGAGCCAGACACCCTATCTACCGAAAATCACGCTGCGGACCTCATCTGTCGAAGCCGTCCGCTCGCTGGTGGCAAACGCTCAGGGCGTCGCGATCCTTTCCGACATGGTTCATCGTCCCTGGTCGCTGGAAGGCCGCCGCATCGAGACTATCACTTTGACCGACCCCATTCCGTCGATGGATGTTGGCCTGGCATGGAAGCGCAACGCCGAGTTTAGTCCCACAATGGAGGCCGTGCGATCTTATTTCCGTCGCTCATTCAACATGCCTAACTGACCTAAGAGCTAATCAGCGAACAAATGCGAACCCGAAGCCCAGTACCTCGCCTGGATGGGAATCGAACCAGCGTTCCGAGAACCGCCCCATCACCACCATTGCAACCAACCTTAACTTTCACTTATTGCAGTTAGAGGCTCTGTTCGCTTGGCATCCAAGGAGATACCGTCATGGCCAGCCAGGTTGTTCATTTCGCCAGACTGTCAGATCACGACCGAAAAATAGCAACGCCCTTGCCAAAGCTGGTTGCCGGCGACACGCTGGAACTCTACGTTCGTGATGCAGGTGGCAAGGAGCGGACGCTCCCGATTCCGCCCTCGGCCGCCGCGGCTGTTGAAGCCCCTCTGGCGCACCTGCTGCGCGGAGAGCGCGTTGCCTTGCTGGCCGAGGATCAGGAACTGAGCCCGAGCGAAATTTCAGTCATTCTCGGCATCTCCCGCCCGCTCGTCGTCTTGCGCATGGACCGGGGCGATCTGGCATTCCGCTACGTCGGCAAACACCGCCGCGCCCTCCTTAAGGATGTGCTCGCGTTGAAGTCGAAGCTCGACAAACGACATACGGCGATGGAAGCGCTGGCCGAGGACACGGAGTACCTGATCGAGACCTATGGCCTCTAATCCGCCCGTCGCGGTCTACGATGCCTGCGTCCTCTACCCCTTCCACCTGCGCAACATTCTGATCCAGTGCGTCTTCGACGGTCTCGTCGAGGCGCGCCGGACCGACGATATACATGATGAGTGGATGCGCAATCTGGCTGATTCCTCAGTAAAGAATAGCCAGGATAAGGGCGGGCGGATCCTCTTGAGGCCGACAGGAGATGTGGCCCTTCAATAACTCACAAAAATGACAATGAGCGAGCTATTACAAGTCTTCCTATCGCTCAGGAACACGATCATCGTCATGAATGCGCCAGGCGCGACCGAGTGATCACCAACCAGTCTGGATGCATATGCTTCAAGCAACTCTTCGTCGATTTTTACTGCCGCTATGTTTAGAGACAGCCGCCCGAATTCTGCGAGCTGCGTTTCGGGTTGATCGCATCAAGGTGCGTGCTGGACACCATCGACGACAAGGTGCCTGTAACTTTACATCTTCCAAACTATGAGCGAAACAAACTGCTTTTATCGCTCACATTATTGCGGCACTATGGGCGATAAATATGGAGTTTATCGCCCATGGCATGGAATTGGGAATTGGTGGGGTGGCCGAAGTTCGAATGGAACCCTGAACTCCTGCGGGTCAGGGAGCAGGCATTCATAGAGAATGCGGCAATCTCCGTCGGCACCATGCGCCATCTAGGGAAAGACGACCGCGAAGAGGTCGTCATCGAGCTGCTCAGCTCCGATGCACTGAGCACATCGGCGATCGAAGGGGAAGTCCTCGACCGCGAAAGCGTGCAATCATCCCTTCGGCGGCAACTCGGAATGTCCGCTGCAGCTTACCGCAGCAGGCCAGCGGAGGCAGGCATCGCAGAAATGATGGCGGACCTATATCGACACCCGCTTGACCCCATAACCGAGGAGCGGCTGTTCGAATGGCACCGAATGGTCATGAACGGCCGCCGCGACATCGCCGATATCGGCAGCTATCGCCGCCATGACGAAGCAATGCAGATTGTCTCAGGTGCATTCGGGCGCCAGCGCGTGCACTTCGAAGCACCTCCATCCGAACGTCTGGCAGCGGAGATGAGCAGGCTTCTGGAATGGCTGGAACAAACCGCCCCAGAAGGTGCAGACCCGCTTGGGGCTCTCACCCGTGCCGGCATCGCTCATCTGTGGTTCGAGAGCATTCATCCTTTCGAGGACGGCAATGGCCGCATAGGCCGCGCGATCGCCGAAAGCGCCCTTGCACGGGCGATCTCGACGCCGACCTTCAGCGCATTGTCCAATTCGCTGCTCAGACACCGCAAAGGCTATTACGCTATGCTGGAAGCGGCGAGCACAACGCTTGCTATCGATGCCTGGCTCTCATGGTTCGCGGATCGGGCACTCGATGCCCAGAAATCAGCGGACGAGTTGGTCCGCTTCCTGATCGAGAAGACGCGTTTGATGGACAGGTTGCGTGGTGCACTGAACGAGCGGCAGGAGAAAGTGCTACTCCGAATGCTGGCTGAGGGCCCTGAGGGATTCACTGGGGGCCTGAGCGCTGGCAACTACGCGACAATCACTGGCGCTCCCCCCTCGACCATAACCCGCGACCTCTCGGATCTGGTTGAGAAAGGCGCGCTGTTACGCAGCGGCGAGCGCAAGGCAACGCGCTACCGGCTGAACATTGTAGCCAAAGGATAAGCGAACTTCTCTGCCACTGCATCCTCTCGGGCCAATGTTGAGAACGCTTCCTCGAGCTCTCGCAGCTGCCGTCGCGGCATCAGTGTGTCTATGCGACGCGGATCCTGGCACCATCAACGTTAACCGGTGTTCTGGTCCCACATTGGCAGCCGCTGCCTGATCTGTGATCGACATTCCATGGATGAGCGACAAGGAGTTTCTCCATGGAGTCTACGTTGGAGCTTTTTCACAACGCAACGGAGCGTGCGAAGGCTTCTTCGGCCGGTTGAAAACCGAACTCTTCTATCCACGAGACTGGAAAACGATCACAATCGAGCAGTTCGTGGCGGAGGTGGACGCCGACACCGCTGGTACCAGGAGGAACGCCTCAAGATATCACTGGGATCACGCAGCCCGGTTGAATATCGCAACAGCCTCGGCCTGAGCATTTAGAACAGTCCAACTTTTATCCGCACCGCCCTATCCGACCTCCCGGGTCGGATCTCAGTGCAAATCAACATCCAGACGCAGAAACGCCCGCGTCGTCAGCGGGCGCCTGGTCAATCAGGACGGTCTGGAAAAAGGCGCTTAACGCGCGACCGACTGCCGGGCGACGCTGTCGATGTCAGCGCGATCGATGCCGAGATCCTGCAGTTCGCGGGCGCTCATGCGGCCGAGCTCGGTGACGGTCTGACGATACTTGCGCCAATTATGGAAAGAGCGTGCTACGTTCATGATGATCCCCTTTCGTGAGGTCTCTTGACGCCGGCAACCTTGCTTTGGTCCCAACGTCGTTTCGATGATCGGAATATGGGCTCCTCAATGCCCCCGGAAAAGGCACGGGTCCTCAGGTCGGGCATGCGCTCAAAGCATAGCTCTTCACCGAGATCTCTCAAACTTATAGCATCCGGCCGGGGAGCGGTCGAAGGCAGTCAGACGCTTGATCGGGGGATCACCGGCAAGCCTTGAGGTCCATTTGTGTATGTCACGATGTCCTTGGCGAAACGCGCAAACGAGCGACAGGCCGAAACCACCTGTGGACATTAACGGGATCTGCATCTCACGCTTATCGTCGCAGATGACAACCCGGGAATAAGCTGACACGAATTTTACCTTTGTTAGAAGATGGGGAGAGTTTTTTATGACCACGACCAATGAGATCGCCGACAAGATCGCCTCCGCCAACGGCCTGACGAAGGTTCAGGCGAAAGCAATCGTAGAGACCGTGTTCCAGGCGATCGCAGATGCAGCTGCCTCCGACGCAGAAACCTCGATCCCGGGCTTCGGGAAATTCAAGGTGAAGGCGTCGCCTGAGCGCGAGGGCCGGAATCCTGCGACCGGAGAAAAGATGACAGTCGCTGCCTCAAAGAAGCTGACCTTTGCACCTGCCAAGGCGCTCAAGGATGCACTGAACAAGTAACCCTGACACTGGATGCACCGCCTTGTCGGGCGGTGTATCCAGATGAGGGAACAGGAAGGCTCACAATGGCGTGGAAAACGCAAAAGATCGACTACGTGAACGGTTACAAAATCGTTGAGGTCGAAGGCCCTTTGTTCAAAGTCTACAAGGACAATGATCAACTCGGCGACGACTTCCCCTATTCCGGCGAAGCCGCTGCCTATGCCAATTCATTGCCAAGACGGGATGCTACGCAAGGCTGAACAGGAGAGGCAAGAGGTCGGCATGTCGCAAGCATTCTCCGCGACTATCACACGGCGACAGACAGCACTTTTCTCACGCCCCCGATCAGATCCGCACGTGTGCCAGATCCGGCCCCAATGCAGAGTATCGGAGGCATCAGCATCGCGATGGCAACAAGCGCGGATGACGGATCAACCTCGGTGGAGGATCCCCTACCCTACTCTCCCCGACTGCCCCAGTGTCCTGGCAATATCGAACAGTACGGATCCAAGCTGACCCATGCCCTTTCGCTTCGTCCACACCGCCGATATTCATCTCGACTCGCCGCTCCGCTCGCTTGCCTTGCGCAATCCTGACCTTGCCGAACTCGTCGGCGATGCCAGCCGGCAGGCATTGGTCGCAATTGTCGATCTCTGCCTCGAGGAGCAGGTCGATGCCCTGATCATCGCCGGCGATCTCTATGACGGCGACCAGACGTCGATGAAAACGGCACGGTTTCTCGCAAGCCAGATGGAGCGACTGCATCAGGCCAGCATCCGCACCTATCTGATCAAGGGCAATCACGATGCTTTGTCCAAGATTGCCCGGGAACTTGTCATGCCAGAGACGGTCAGGATCTTTGGCGGCCATGCTGAGGCCCTTGAGATCACCAAGGGAAGCCTGCAGGTGGCGATCCACGGCCTGAGCTTCGCCAAGCCGCAAGCGCCGGAAAGCCTGCTGTCAAAATACCGGCCGCCGATTCAAGGTGCGATCAATATCGGCATCATGCATAGCAGCCTTGCCGGCTCGCCGGGACACGACGCCTATGCCCCCTGCAATGTCCTCGACCTGCATGCATCGGGCTTTGACTACTGGGCGCTCGGCCATATCCATCAGCGCGCGCAACATGCCGGCACCGCAACCGTCATCATGCCCGGCATGCCGCAGGGACGCGACATCAACGAGGCCGGCGCCAAGACCGTATCGCTCGTCACCGTCTCCGATGACGGGACGATTACGGTTGAGGAACGACTGACCAGCTTGGCGCAATTCCAGCGGGTCGATGTGGATCTGGCCGGGGTCAGTGAATGGCGCGACGCGGCCGCAGCAATCGAGACCGCACTCTTGAGCGAGCGCGAACGCACCGCGTCGCCCCATCTCGTCGCCCGCCTGAGGCTCACCGGTCGAACGCCGCTCAACTGGCACATCCGCCGCGACATCGATTTGATGCGGGCTGAGGCGGAGCAGCGTGGCGACCGGATTGGCAAGACCTGGATCGAGAAGGTCGAACTTTCGATTGACGCCCCCCTATCAGAAGCCGGAACCACCGCCGCCGACCCGGTCGTCGAACTTGGTGCGCTGATGCGCGACGAAGTGATTGCCCACAGCGCCTTCCGCGCTGACGTGTCCGAGATGGTGCGCGAGCTGCTGGTCGAGCTGCCGGCCGAAAGCCGCGACTTTGCCGGACGCGACGAGGCCGGCTTCGAGCGGTTCATAGACAACCTTCTGGCCGACGGCACCGAGGACATTGCCGCCCGGATGAAGCTCGCTGACCGGGGGAACAGCTGATGCGTCTACGCCGGCTCGATCTCACCCGCTACGGCAAGTTCACTGACCATTCGATCGACTTCGGTGCCGCGCGATCGGGATCGCCGGACCTCCATATCGTCTACGGCCTGAACGAGGCCGGAAAATCGACGACCTTTGCGGCCTATCTCGATCTGCTTTATGGCATCAGCGAACGCAGTCCCTACAACTTCCTGCATCCCTACAACACGATGAAAGTCGGTGCGCGGCTTGAATTCGACGGGGCCGAGCACGAATTGGCCCGGCTGAAGCAAAGAACCGGCAGCGTTGTCGACGAGCGCGGCCAAGCGGTGAACGAGGCTCTGCTGGCCGGCGCGCTGGGCGGCATCGGCCGCGAGGCATACCGCACCATGTTCTCACTCGACGACCAGTCGCTCAAGGATGGCGGCAATGCCATCATCCAGAGCAAGGGCGAGCTAGGCGAGTTACTGTTCTCCGCCAGCTCCGGGCTCGCCGGGCTCAGCCGAGCACTGGTTTCGGCGAGCGATGAGGCCAATGCGATCTACAAGAAGCGATCATCGAGCACCAAGCTTGCCGAACTCAAGCGCGCGCTGGATGGCCTGAAAGCCGAGCGCAACGCGATCGACACGCTGGCATCAGCTTATGCAGCTCTGAAGGTGATGCACGACCAGGCCGACGCGGCTTATCGTGCCACCGCGCGGGAGCTCACAGACGCCAAAGCGAAACACCAGGAACTGACGCGCCAGCTGAGCGCCATGCCCGCTGCGCGCGAACTCGCCCAGCTCAATGCTGATATCTCTGCGCTCGGTGAACTCCCGCGCCCGCCCGCAGAATGGTTCGCCCTGCTCCCTCAGCTATCCCGTGACGAGACGCGGCTCACTGCGGTCGTTGACATCGCCGATCGCTCGATGCGTCAACTCGCCGAAGAGATCGAGGCAATCGAGCTGGATGAACGGGCAGCAATGCTTGCCGCGAATATGGACATACTCGACCAAGGGCGTGCCCGTTACCTCACCGCCGAAGACGACCTTCCGAAGCGTAAACTGGCATTGGCCGAGCAGGAAGGCGTGCTCGCGCGGGTTATCGCCGACCTTGAGCAGCAGGGACACGCGGAGCCGGAAACCCTGCTTCTGCCAGCTTCCCTGATCGGCGTCGTCAGGGATCTCATCGAGAAGCGCTCCGGTGTGGACGCTGAGCTCGCCGCCGCGGAGCGCGAACTCATTCGGGTCCGGGAAAATCTCGAACGGCTCAATGCGGAAAACCTGAAGCCAGACGATGGCCCCCTCTCCGATCCCGCCCAGATCGAGCGGCTTGAGACGGCACTGGCCCGCTTGTCCGGCTCAGATCTCGCCGCACGGCTGACGGTGGAGGAGCGCACGCTCGCCCAGGTACGCCGCGCGCAGGAGAACCAGTTCGCGCAGCTGACACCCTGGACCGGCGAATCCGCGGCTCTATGCGGCACGGCTTCAGTCGAGCCTCGCCAGATCGAAATATGGCGCGGTCAGGCAACGGCAGTCGAGGGACGCATAGCCGACCACGAAAGCCGTCTGCGCGACCTTGGCACCGAACAGGCGCGGATAAAGGCACTGCTTGCAACCTCCGCTGCCGGCGGGCCCATTGATGACAGTGAGGCAGCCAGACTGCGGACCGAACGCGATATGGCTTGGAACGCTCATCTGGCCTCACTGGATGCAACGACCGCGAAAACCTTCGAAGCTCGGATGCACCAGAATGACACCGTGTCGGCCGCTCGGCTGTCGCGCGCGCAGGAAGTCGCTGAATTACGGCAACTACGCCTAAGCGAAGCCGAGACGAAAGCAGCAATCGACCGGCAGCAGGAATTGCTGGCGGAGGTGAAGGACGAACACGATCGCCTTGCCAGGAGCTTTGCCGCTCTGCTGCCCGACGCGATGAGCCACGACCTTAGCGCAGTGGATGGGATTGCCACCCTGGAGGCCTGGATGTCCAGGCGCTCGGCAGCACTTGCCGTGTGGGAAGACCTGCAGGAGGCCGAGGCCGCCGTTGAAGCTCTTCGGGCAGAGCTGGAGCGACATCGCGAGGCACTGGCAGCCAGCCTTGCCGAAGCCGGGATCGAGGTCGAGCATCTTGCCATCTCCGACCTCGTTTGCACCGCAAGCGAGACACTCTCCGCTGCCAAGGCGGAACGGACCGCGAAGCTCACGCATCAAAAGGCACTCGGCGAGTTTGAGCGCGATATCAGGGAACGTGAGCGCGACAGACAGCAGGCTGAAGCCCGCGCCATAGCCTGGGATCGGGAATGGACACTGGCGCTGTCACGCACCTGGTTCGCTGACAAGGGCCATTCGATCGCCGCCATCAGGGCGATCCTGACTGTACTCGGCACCTTGCCCGCCATCCTGAAAGAGCGACAGGATCTGGCAAGCCGCGTCGCCGCAATGGAGCGCGACCAGGCGCAGTTCGCTTTAGACATTGCCGGCCTGCTTGCCCAATGCGGCGAGGATCAGCTTTCCGGCAATACATTGGCAGCGGCCAATGCGCTGGCACAGCGTCACGAGAGGGCGCGGCGGAGCAGCCAGCTTCGCGCAGACAAACAAGCCGAACTCGAAAAACAAATGGAGAAAAAGCGCGCATTCGAGGAAGAGCTAGCCGTGTACAATGCCCGCAGATCCGAGCTGACGCGCTATTTCGGCGTCGACACTCTTGCAGAGGTCGAAACGTTTTTGGCTAAGACGAAGGAGCGCGATCGGCTGGAAGAGCGGATCGCGGCGCTGCGCCGGCAGATCAAGGAAACACTCAGGGCCTCAAGTTTTGATGAGGCCGAGATGCTTCTGGATGTTATCGATGCCGGCCAGGTCGAGCGTGACGCCATGGAGCTTGAGACCCGTATCGAGGGTCTGACCGAGCAATCCAAGCAGCTCTATGCAGACAGGTCGTTGTCACAGCAAAAGCTCGACGCGGTCGGTGGCGACGACGCGGTCGCGCGGCTCGAGGCCCAGCGCCGTACGCTCCTGCTTGAGATCGAGGAGTTTGCCGTCCAGCACCTGACGCTCCGGACAGGCACGCTGGCCGCCGAGCAGGCGCTGCATCTCTATCGCGACCGACATCGCAGTGCGATGATGAACCGCGCCTCCGAAGCCTTTCGGCTGATCACCAGCGGCAATTATACGGGCCTGACGACGCAGCCCGACCGAGACAAGGAAATCCTGATCGGCGTGACGCGTGAAGGCGGATCAAGGCTTGCCGATGCAATGTCGACAGGCACGCAGTTCCAGCTTTATCTGGCGCTACGGCTCGCGGGATACGAGGAGTTCGCGGCGCTGCGGCCGCCAGTGCCGTTCGTCGCCGACGACATCATGGAAAGTTTCGACAATCCGCGCTCAGAAGAGGTGTTCCGGCTCCTGGGTCAGATGGCGAAGGTCGGGCAGGTAATCTATCTGACCCATCACTGGCATCTCTGCGAGATCGCAAAGCGCGTTGTCCCTGACGTCACGGTTCACCACCTTCAGTGATACGCACGCATTGCGAAAGGGAACGGGTCTGCGGCGATGCCAGAACGCGCACTGGCGTCTTTTTAGCATTTGGCCAGGTCCCGTGGAAGCCGCCGAACCAGACATCGAGCGAGCACATCACCGCCCGCGATCTGATGACGCCCGACAAGATCATGCGATTGCCCGGCGGAGCATTGATCCTGCTCAGCAGCGGACAGAGGCCCACCGTTCCACTCAAACTGCGCTACTTCTGCGATCCGGAGTTCCGCACGCTGTTTGATCCGTCTTGAGTTGAAGGCCAGCCCGCCGTCGGAACCCGATACTTAAGACCCGCCGGGATCAAAGCTGCGCTTGCGCGTGATCCGGGACCAACAATGAAGAGCATCGGAGGCGTCAGCACAGCGACGGCTGCCAAGCCGGGACGCCGGGAATTCTCGTCACGTCAGGACCGGAGAAAGGGAAGCCGCAGGAGCCTGAGCAAAGCGACCCGAAGGGTCAGGCGGGACCGACTTACCCCGGGCATGGCGTTCCCTATGAAACGCGGCAGTGAGCGATGTGAGCTCTGTCGGCAGACTGCGCGCCCTCGCCGATCCTTCACCGGCCCCTCAACGCGGTCCGCCCCAGCGTGCGTGCAATATCGATGATATCGTCCCTCGCCGCCGTCGGGTCTTCCTTATTCCAGGCAACACCCAGCCCGATCTTCAGATCGATGCCGGCGACCTTCTTCAACATAACATTCCTGCCCGGCAGGTCACCTGTCCATTCCGGCGCAAAGCCGACTCCCAATCCTGACGACACAAGCGAGATCAGCGAGAAGGTGTCGTCACAGGTATAGGCGACATTGTCGTTCAGCCCATGCTCTTCGAATGCCTCGGCGAAATACCGCTCCGTATAGGAGAGGTTCTGTCGCTTGAAGCCGATGATCTTCTCCCCGCGAAGATCAGCGATCGTCACCTCATTCAAAAGCGCCAAAGGATTGTCTTTCGGCACCGCCAGCAGAAAGCGCTCATGGGCAATCGAGAAGAAGCGTAGGGATCCGATGTTCTCCACCGGGCGGATGAAGCCAAGGTTGATACGCCCGCATTCCAGCTGCCGGATGATGTCGCTGGTCGAGCCGTTCGAGACATGCAGTCGGATATCGGGAAACTTCCGCCCGATCCTGGCGAGAAACGCCGGCAGCACGCCGGTGGTTGCCGGATAGATCGTGCCGATCTTGATCTCGCGCACCGTCTTGCCGCCCGCAGCTCTCGCCATCTCGGCCGAGAGATCCAGTTCCCCCAGCATGCGCACACAGCGCTCGTAGAAGACCTCCCCTGCCCGCGTCAGTTCGACATTCCGCGTCGAGCGCACGAGCAGTTGCACACCGAGACCCCTTTCCAGCGCCTGGACCTGCGTACTCAATGACGGCTGGGCAATGTTCACCCGCATGGCGGCACGCCCGAAATGCAGTTCTTCAGCGACTGCTACGAAGTAGGAGAGTTGGCGGAGTTCCATCGGGCAGTTCACTCACCATCCAAAGAAATTATCTGAATTTAAGATAACTGATTTTCAGATATAATGAAAGAGCTCATCGCAACTACTGGTGAGCAGACATGCAGAAAACGCTCGATTCACAGCGTCACCATGAACTCATCGGCCTCCTGATTCGATACCGGGAGGACGCCGGCTTGACACAAGCGGAGCTAGCGGAAAAACTGGGCCAGTATCAGTCGTTCGTCGCCCGCCTGGAGAGTGGTCAGCGCCGCGTCGACGTCGTGGAATTCCTAAATTTCGCGCGAGTGCTTGGATTCGATCCAATAGCAACGCTTCGTCACTTGGCGAACATTGCCGGATGAGGCTCGATCCATAGATCGGGACTGCAAGCACCCAATCCGTCGCCTTGAAGGGATTCGAACCAGCGACCCTCGGCACTTGTGGGCTACGAAACTGCTGACGCTTTACGGAAAAACGCCAGTTGCTAATCAGCGCATGTGCCGAGGATCGGCGATATCAACTTGATGTGGGCATCAACGCGTTCCAACACTCTATCAGGTAGAACAGCTCGTTCAGGCAGAGACCACCAAG